>Ga0214543_1005777_pt1 | contig 22475 bp, 13 predicted proteins | sample CNSS2metaG_FD_160094 | JGI IMG/M metagenome (GOLD analysis project Ga0214543, IMG submission 160094) | Root nodule microbial communities from cowpea collected in UCLA plant growth center, Los Angeles, California, USA - CNSS2 | ecosystem: Host-associated > Plants > Roots > Nodule | place: USA... | reverse complement strand
TAATTTAACAATACGAGCAAAAAAAAAAAAAAGTGCAGAAACCAATCCTTACTTCCCCAGAAGAATTGCGATTCGGGAGAGTACTGACAAATATACTTGTCATCGGCGCCGAGAATTTGGGCTCCGACACCGGTGAACCTGGACCCATATTGCAACTGTTCGAGTGGCGTCAACGGCTTGCGAAACGAGGGACTCTCGACGGAATACATGAAGCAAAAGCTCTGCCTCCGTTCCGGAATGGACACTTTGAAGTACCATCCCTCGAAGAATTTGCGAGTAGTCCCATCGAAATGGTACCTAATTGTTGAAGAGTTAAAAAACAATGGAGACATTGAAAGCGTTAATTGAAGGAGGGAAAGCGAAATAGTACCCGCTGTGAGGGGTTCGAAGGTCTCGATTGGGGGGAGTGGGGGAGTAAGTGGGTTTGACTGTAACAGAAGGCGGAGTTTGTTGGGTGTCGGAGACGGAAGCGTGAGCTAGGAGGCGCGTGGTCGGTGGTGTGGAGGGAAAGCGAAGAGTGAGAGAAGAAAGAGGGAGACGAGGAAGAAGGGGGAAAGTGTGAGAGCAAAGAGGAGGGTCCCAGAACTTGGTTTCCATCGTGTAGAGTGCATGCAGAAGCTGAAGGGAAAGCGGTGTGACTTTATGTTTGGGAGTGAGTCAATGCGTAACGCAATTGCATTGGGTAACTCACAGGTGGCGCTCAACACACCATGGATCTTATGCTCTCAACACATCATGGATGTTTTTGGTCTCAACTAACGCATGGTGAGAAGACAATGGAAGAAAAGTCAGGTAGAAAATATGGTAATATCAAATTTGGGTTAAATATATTTTTAATTTTTTTTTATAAAATTAAAATTGGTTTATGTCTAGATTAATATAATTGAATTAAAAATATTATATTTATTTCTTTTAAATTTTAAAATTAAAATATATATAAATAAATTTAAATTTTATGTCAAAAATTAAGAACTAAAAATTTAGTCATTAGAGTATATAGAATAATGACATGGTTATTCGATAAAACCTTTTCCTTAATGGTAAATACTCCATTTAATGATCATAAGTACAAATTTCATTATTAGATACTATTGTTGATGGGAGATTGTTGTTGAAGTCGCTAATTCAGATAATTTGTATATTTAAGATCTGAGAAGTTTAACTAAATACATTACATAAAGCTTTTATTGTTATGGTTGGATTAAAGTTGCATGAATGTAATGTTATTAAATTTAAATACACCTGTGGTTCTCTTTTGTTCGAAAATTGTGATTAGGTTTCCAAGTATTTTTTTTCAATCTTAATTGGGTTCTTAATTTTCAAGATGCGATACAATTTAATTATTTATGTTAATACAGTATCAACCACATTAATTCATGTGTCACATGTTTGTCTGTTTATTTATTTCTTTTTTCAAAATTTTCAAAATTATTTTATTTTTTTGACTAAAATAAATTGTCAATGATAAATGAGAGTCCTACTACATGGTAGAGGAGTATAACGTAGAAGTGATAATGTCACGTGATACTATTGAAACAAATGTTATGTGAAAAATCTTAATTTAGTTTTTATATTTATTATTTTGTCTCAATTCAATCTCGTTTTTTTAAATGGAACAATTTCATCTCTTCTCAAATTGAGATAAAATTTAACTTTATATAAATATTATAATGACATTTTTATTAAAATTGTTATTTTTATTAAATATTTTTAATACTATTAAATTTATTAAAATTTTTATTTTACATTAAAATTTATTTGAGTTTTGTTTCAAAAATATTAAACATATTTATTTTAAATTATTATAAAACTATTTTAAATTTTTACATCTGAAATTATAAATTTATTATTTATAAACCAACTCTAATAATTACATAGAAATTATTGATATATATAACGAGCAATTAAAAGAAAAAGAAAAACTTACTATAATCATGCAACAAAAAAAACACAAACAACAACCTCTTGTATTAAAAGCAAAAGTTCAATCTAATCTTTCAACAAAACTCTTGTATTAAAAGCAAAAGTTCAAACTAATCATGCAACAAAACACAAACAACAAAACTTTTATATTAAATAGCGAAAGTTGAACCTATGCATGGAACAAAACACAGACAACAAAACTCTTGTATTAAAAAAACAAGTTCAAACAATTTGAAAAGTAAGAACAAGCTCAAAGCTCAAATAATAAGAAAGATGTTAGCAAGGTAGTCAAAATCAAGTATGGTTAAGATCGTAACAGATTTATAAAATTGTAAATTATGAAATCATTAACACCAATCGTACATTTTATTTTCTACAATTAAAATGATAAGTTATTAAAATAAAATAAAATTTATCGTGTTAATACTTTCTTTAACTTAAATTTACAAAATTATTCTGAATCCTTTATCATCATAACCATAAGAGTTTTAAGGATGTAAAGAGTGTTTTATTTTTATTTTAATTGAATGAAATTCAGTGAAGGTAAATGATGTTTCAAAATCACTCTTTATTTTAAACTAGATTTGAATTTTGTTTTAATTAAAATTTCATTTATCAATTTTAATTGAATTTTATTTATAATTGAAATTCATTTAAGGATGTGAATGTTGGGTGATGTTGCAGCTCACGACACCAATAAGATAAAATTGTTTTAATTATATTTATTTTAAACTAGATTTGAATTTTGTTTTAATTAAAATTTCATTTATCAATTTTAATTGAATTTTATTTATAATTGAAATTCATTTAAGGATGTGAATGTTGGGTGATGTTGCAGCTCACGACACCAATAAGATAAAATTGTTTTAATTATATTTATTTTAGTTAGATAATATTATAGTTGATAATACACATGACAATATTTGTTTAATTATATTAAATTTCAATTATAATTATACATGAATATGAAGAAAAAAAATGACGAAATATTATAATTATACATAATATTTAACTCATAAATATTATAAAATCTTACTATTTTACTATTTAAATTAAAATTATAATATATGTTAGACAGTGTTTTTCACTAATTTTGTATGGAATTAAAAAACAGTGTTATATGGACAAATCAATGCTCATACTCAATTTTGTAGAGTAGTAATTAATGTGCATGAAATATTGCAGCTCAACTTCAACCAACATATGTATTCAGTGTTTGGCAGGTGATGGGTTGTGCATGAATTTTTCCTCTCCATGAAAACATGAAAATGTGACTGTCTAAGAAAGGACAAACATGAAAATTTGATTGAGAGGGCATCTTTTACTCAAAATCACACACTTTTGATGGCATATGGTGAAAGTGCGTTGTCTGGTTCTACAAAATATTTCACTCTCCACTCAAATAAGCGTGTTCAAACCTCAACACACATCTTTACAAATTCATCTTTTCACCTTCTTATGGGAGATAACATAGGTGAACATTTCATTAATAACTCTGTAATCATAAATTTCACATTTCAATGGTTTAAATATTTGATTAAACATATATACTATTATAATATTATGTGTAAAAATCAATCATTATACATGCATTATTATATATAAATTTTGTATGTATTTCATTATAGAATTTTCAATTATTTTATTTTTTAAAATATTTATTTATAAATTAGAGAGAAAAGAAATGATGGAACAAATTTTCATCGCCGTGAGATATGTATCCTGTACAGGTTTGTATATTTTACTAAGGTTTTAATACTGTTTATTATAACTTTTTTTAATCTTTGATTTGGCTGATAATGTATAAAATAAATAATACCCTTCACAAGAATAATAAGAGTTATAAATGAAATCTGTCAAAATACTTTAGATTTTAACATAATTAAATATCTCTTCTTTCCAAATTTCACCTCATTCATACACATTTATACCATAAAAGTTTTTTACATTTACATCCTACTGCTTTTTGATGATGTTCTTCATCTCCCACAACTTTTATTTATAGAAAAGAAAATTAATGTTCAAAGAAATGGGCAGACACCATTCAACAAAGATATATTGTTGGGATTTTCAATGCACTAAATTTGGTTGCAGTTGTAACCAATATGATCAATTACTGATAAAATTTTTTTGGCTGCATTCCAACCATTAGTTCAACCAGTCATTAACACAAAACTGGAAATAGGTGAGTTAAAAAACATTTTAGTGGTTCACATATAATAAGTAGTGAGTTGAAGTATTTCCAATTTAACAATTTAGTTTGTGCGCGGTTCTTTATCTATTTCTGAATCATGTTTATGAACATGACATTGATTAGGTGAATATGATTTTTTTTTTCAACCCAAAATATATATCTTTTTATCAATAATAAATAATATATTAATTATAAAACATTAAATATTCAACTTATCCTCTAGAATATACAAACCATACCTAGATTAACAAGAGATAAATAAAAGGAAAAAGAAACTTAGATCAATCATAAATCTGACTCACTTACATGTGATAGTTTTATGTTACTGGATATGAAAATTAATACATATGATTTGTAAATGCCAATATCTTTCATCAGTCTTGTAGTAACCACAGTGAACTTCTTTAGTTCCATTTTTAACAATATATATATATATATATATATATATATATATATATATATATATATATATATATATATATATTACAATTAGATTATCTTGTCCCACATTTAAAAACTGTAAAAAAACAAAATAAATATTCTCCTACTACAAAACATGTAAAATTCAACAATAAAAACATTTAGTATTGTAAAAAAACACAATTTCTAGAAAAATCATTAATTAAGCACAAAAATTTTGAAGACATCCCTCCTCACGAATCCTATTGAAAAGATCTCTCAACTTTAAAACTATAAAATGGTTAATGTTATAGTTAATGGAACCTTTTTTGCTTTCATCTTTTCCACAATATGTCTTTCCACTATCATTACATCCATAATTTAACTCACTACTTTAAATATACTATTTTTTTCATCTTTAACATGTCATACTACACATGAAAAATATTATAGTCAAAAATCACAGAGTTATACAATTAATGTCTTCTTTTTAGAATTTTTGTTATCTTATTCGTTCCTAGTCTTTCCATATTCAAAGATTATCTTCTACCTTTCAAAAGCTAAAACAAAATATGTGTATGTGTTGTTCACCCTCTTCTTCATGATAAAAAAAACTCAAATAAGTGATAAGATATTATAAATAGTTAGTCTAAACATTGAAAACATATATCCTCATAAACATATATAAAGACTCCTTATAATATAAGTAATAATACCTATTACATATAGCACAAAAAGTGAAGAATCATTATCAAACTTATATCTTAACTCAATAACATATATTTTTATGTGTAAAGATTGTATATACTAAATTGAATACATACATCGATTAGAAAATGAGAGAGTTGTTATTTGATCTAGGCTCACACCTTGACTTGTACAATAAGAGACAAAATCTTCTTACTGTCCACACTCATTTTCTAAAGATAACATTATTTTTATAGTTCTCAATACTCCACATACATCATCATATTATATTACACTTATTGCTCATTTTAGGTATTCAAATTAACACGAGTATATTTATGATTTATTATGATGTACTATTAGAAACCTCAACCATGCATCACACATCTTTTATGTGTGTTCCCCCTACAACTAAAATACAACTAACAATTTCCTCCTTAATTCCATACATAACACATGTTTTACTCCCCATTTGTACCTCCTATTTTGTAAATTATCACATGTTGACACTTTATATAATAACACGCCAAATAAAGAGTTGGACTATTGCCCTCCATTATCAACATTTAAGCTCTTATATACTTCATTATTGTATATGTTAATGTTTTTTTTCTTCTATTGTTTCATATTCATTCATTAGTCGTCAAAGTCTATAAATGGAGCACCATTTAACCTCTTCAAAGTATTAAGAGTATTCCCTAAATCTTCCAAAATTTTATTTTGTTACCTCTTCCTCTTTTCCACCTTATATTTCTATCAAACAAATTATCCTTTTGGTCATTCTCATGTGTTCTCTTAATATCTCTCCACCATCATCACTCACTCCTATCTTTCCTCTCATTCAAAGCTCTTCGGGATCCATATTTTAATTAAGTATCTCCTTCCATAGTCTAGACTCACCCTTCCAAGTTTTCACTTCCATTTTCTCAATAAAGTAATATAAACAATTTTAAATTCTTAACTCCTAATCCAACCTCTTCCATGATTTTACATATGCTTTACCCTTTAAACCATGTTATTTTCCTACTTTCATACCCCCAACCCCATAAGAATTGCTCTCTAATCTCTTGATAATTTACCACACTTACATAACATTTTAAGAATTGATAAATAACATAAAATAGAAGATAATACCAGTTGTATTGAAGTGATTGTCCCACATGACTAACCTTTTCCTTCTTTTGACACCACACCATAGCAATAATGCTTTTTTTATGAACTTGAACTGTCATGGTTCAGTTATTCACATAAAAAGTTTAATTGAATAATAATAAAAAAAAGTGGTGTAAATGGTTCAGCAAACGCGCTTAGGGCAAGGAATAGATTGTTAATAATATAAGTAATGAGGTACACCCACTTGCAATAAATAAATATATATATATATATATATATTATATATATATATATATATATATATATATATATATTATATATATATAATATTTAATTTATTGTGAAAGTTAAGAGTTGTATGTTGAATGCAAGGAAAACCAAGTGAGGATTGAGCACATTCAGAAGAAAAATAAACCTTGTGAGACAAATCAACGTGTGTGCAAATTATAATAAACCACATATTATTATTATGATGGAGTCATTTTAGTATTCTTTTTATTGAAAAATTTACGTTAGAAGTAATTACGGAAAAAAATCTTAAGATTAATAGAGTAGTAAATCAAATTCCAAAAATATACAAGTTATCGGTGTTGTTGTTGACTCTCATTTTAATTTTGATTTTGAGATATGAAAACAAATCTGCCATTCACAATAATTTAAAATTAAATTTACCTTTTGAGAAAAGGAACTCCTTTGCCATGGGAATGCATTAGTTTCATGCAACATATAATTACTACCGACTAATTCTTGTTATGCTTAAAGTTAAGACATTTAAAGCTATATTCAGTTATTTATTAAAATAGTAAATTCCTAAACAAATTTTTCTTCATTTTTATCTCACTCTGAATTTCTATTTGATTTTCTTGAGAGTAGGCATTATCAACTAAGGCAAGGCATATATAATTATTTCGATTTATCTTATTTTTTCTTTATTTTATTTTACCATTTTTGTTTAAATGTTTCGTGGAGCATATTACATCTAGCAAAAACAATGTAATCCTCTAAGAGGATGTCATTTCCTCATCTTAGTATTCAACATACAATTATTATAGTTAATAGTTTGAGCAATCATAAAACTCAATATCTATAAATAAGGTTTGAAGTTTAAGTATTGTGAATAAAAAATGCTATTATAAAATAGTTTTTTATTTTATTAATTTAAATAAAAAAAATCATTAAATTATTATTATTATAAAAATTACTGATGATTTTTGTATTCGATACATGTAATCTGGTTTAATATTCTCCATAGATTGTCAATATATAGTTGTTTTAATCTTTCTTTTTGTAAAAAAATACCCACTAATGTTACTTTAATTTTATTTTATTTCAAAACTTTTGTTACTTTAGACATTCATAACTTGATTAAAACAACTGCTCACTCATTATGTTGCAACTTAATACTTAAACTCATTTTTTCATACCATTGTACTTCTAGTAATACTTCTTCCTAAGTGTTATTTAAATTTTTGTAAATAAATAAATAAATATAATACAAATTTTTACTTGAACAAAACATTTAGAATTTTTTTATTTAATTTTTTTATTTTAACATCATGTATAAATAATTAAATTTGAACCAATTATTTTATTAGTTATAATATTATGTTAAGCCTTATTCATCTAAATCAGGAAAATGTTTATTTAATATTTTTAATATAACTTATAGTGAGTCACCTATTATACTCAACTCAATTGAGTTTTCTAATTTCAATTCATATTTATCTGTTATTATATATATTTTTTATTATTACAGTTATTTTTTTCTGTTCACATTGATTAAATAAATTAAGGTTTAATTGAAAAAAGTAATGTAATTTTTGTATAGAGTTATGGTTTTTTACTCTCTATTTTACGGTTTAGTTTCTGTTTAGTTTAGAGTTTCCTTTTTTTTCATTTTTATTTCCTTTTTTAATCAATTCCTTTATTATTTTTTTTCTATTTGCTTTGATATGTTTTAATTTCGTATTAAATGAAATTTAATTTGTTTTTTTCGCTCTTATCTCTTATTCTTGTTAAGGTTTCCTCCCATCTCCTAGGGAGTTATGGTGGTTCCCAATCAAGATTCAACTCACTATTTGTTATTGCATCATTCTTATACCCCAGGACTTGTTCTTACATCTCATATAACAACAAATATATATAACAAATATATATACACGTAGCTCTCACAGATATTACATTGCCTTTTATCGACACTACTCATCACTCGCAAATAGCGTTTTCATCTATTTATTGGTTGTACAATATTTTCATCAGCATCTCTTCGTGGTACCACACTCGCCACCACAAAGCAAGAAATTTGAAAAGATCTAAAAATTGGGTTTTCGAAGAAGAATCATCTTTATATCTTTCATCTTCATCCATAATTCATGTATCTCCAATAAGGTATGTACACCATTATTACATATTACATGAAGCTCAAGTCCGTTGGGAAGAACTGGTTATAGATCACAATTTCAGTGTTTCTACGATCATCTTCAACCATTTCAAAACCACATCAACATTACTACGATCATCTTCAACCATTTCAAAACCACATCAACATTATCAACAGAGTATGTTATGTTATTTTTAATGAGGCTTAATGAATCTCTCACTACAAAAAAACAATCTTTTATGGAAAATTCTTCTTTAACCTTAGTGTCAACAAATCATTCAATATCATACCGCAAAAAAAGTGCATCCTTCCTTAATACTACCAATGTCATAGGTAATAATATAATTCTTTTGTTTCAAACAAATCAAGATAGATCTTGGATTTTTGGACTACGATTCAAATTTGTTGTTGCAAAATTTACATACGTTTATGTTTAGTTCTTGATTTTCATTCCTCTTATGTATCTACAAATTATTGTAATAGTTTCTCTTATGACACATGGCATAAAAGATTAAAATATATTTATATTTTTATTTACAAGTTGCTTGCTAATAAAGTTCTTTCAAGTATTGATTCTTCGTATCATTATAGCACTTGCCACTTCTTTAAACAAAATAGATTATCTTTTTCCAAATTTAAACCATTTTACTTCACATTGTTTGATATTCTTCATGCTGATATTTGAGGTCCTTTCAAACATCAAACTTATGATAATTGTCGTTATTTTCTTATTTTAATGGATGATAAAAGTCGTTTCATTTGAATTTACATGGTTAAATACAAATATGGTTGTCTTCAACTTATTCCTCATTTTTTCTCTTACTTTGAAAATCAATTTAAAAATATCATAAAAGCTTTCTAGTTTGACAATGCAAAAGAATTTGCTTTCAAAAGAATTTTCTTGTGTTAAAACATCTCAACAAAACAATGTGGTGGAAAGAAAACACTTACACATTTTAAATGTTGCTCGTTTTTTTATGTTCCAATCTAATATTCTTGTACAATTTTGGCATGTATTAAAATTGTTGTTTTTCTTATGAATTGTACACCTAGTACAAATTTGGGTAATTAATCTCCTTATGAGATATTATTTGCCAAATTGCCTTATTACTTTTCTTAGGACTTTTGACACATTTTGTTATGTTTCCACCTTTCTCTCACATATACATAGCCCAATGGCTATTGCAACTGTTTTCATAGGATATCCTCCTGGATATATAAAGCTTATCAGTTGTCTGATTTTAATACTAAATAAGTTTTTATCTCTAGAGATGTTAAGTTTTATGAATATATTTTTTCTTTAAAAATAGTGACATAGAATATGATATCTGTGATATTTTTTCTCCTGTTTTCCCGAACCTCATTCATGATATTGTCCTTGATGATAGCAATACTAATAATCAAGTACGTGAGCATAAATTCTGATGATCACAATATCATCCAAATCTTCTCTCCTTTCTATTTGCCATCCACAACCCCCTCCTAGCAGAACTACTAGGACCACCACCCTCCCTACTAATTTTTTTATTATCACTATTAGAGGTGGCAATTAGGGCCTGGTCTGTCAGGCCGGCCCGCAGGCCTGCGAAAAAAAACGCGGGACAGACTATTATAGTAAGTTCACAGGCCTGCATAAGCTCGTAGCCCGTGCGGGTCGGCTCGTGGCCTGTACGGGTCGGCTCGTGGCCCGTACGGGTCGGCTCGCAAGCCTACATAAAATTTAAACAAAAAAAATTGCACTTATGTATATTAATTACTTTTTTTATGGATTATTGCATTAACGTTTCAAATTCTTGTATAACTGGAAAAGACAAGTATTATGTATTTTTTTAATGTGCTAAAATTTAAAGAATACATTGTGTATGTCATAGTATCAATATGGATATGATGAAAATGTTGAATTATCAATTTATCATCCAATTTCCCAAAGTCTTTACTTAATTTTGTGAACTTCTTAAAGTTTCTCAATTTTTAAATATTGAAAGTTTTATCATAAAAATAAAAAAAATTAAAAAAAAAAGTGGGCCAGCTCGCAGACCCGCAGGCCAAGTGCGGGGCAGGACAGACCAGTGTTTATAACCTACATAAAGTGTGCAGGACGGAGTGGGCCAGTCCGCGTTGTGCGGACCTTATATGAGTCGGGTTTAAACAGAAAAGATATAATATATATTTTACTTTCTTTGTATTTATTTTTTTCTCCAATGAATTTTCCTGACATCTTTATATAATATATATATATATATATATATATATATATATATATATATATATATATATATATATATATATAAATAAAAGGTTACCTACAATTGTACTTTACTTTGTGTTGGAAGAGTGGATGCCAATAAATGCAAAATTTTGTGTGATTCAAATTATGGTAACAAAATATTATTATTTTTATTATTAATTATTATTCATTTTATTATAATACTAAAATATGTTAATTATTATATATTATATATTAATTTAAAAATATATAATAAAATATGCATAATTAGTTATCTCATTATAATAGTATATTATGTTTCAATTTAAAGAGGCTGCAAACGATTTATATGAAATTGTTCTACCGCAATAATATAAACTTATATGCAAGTTATAAAAAAATTCTAATGCTGTATGAATTATCCACTTAAATCACATTATTGTTTTTGTTGTAGATTATCTTTCCAGATTTTGTTAAAATTTGTAATTTGTAATGTTTTTTCACTACTTTTTCTGTTTTTCTCCCTTCATTAGCCTGAAATTAAAAAAAAAATAACAATTTTCATGTTTTTTCATCTAAATCACATCCTGTGTTTCGTTATTGGAAACAAATAGAGCTTTAGAATAATTAGATATTATTCTTTGAAGAGTCACAAAAAAATAAAAAAACAAAAAATATATATATATATATATATATATATATATATATATATATAATATAAATAAAAGTATTTGTAAATTTGTACAACTAGATTTAAATTTTACTTTCATAATGTAGTTTATTTTGTTGGATCTTATTTAATTTTTGTTGGATCTTATTTAATTAATTATTAAGTTTTCTATCCAACATTGTAAATGTTCCCTATCCATTTATGAGTACATTTAAGTGATAAATAGTTTGAATAGATATTATTATTGGTGTGGAAATATAAATGAAAATGAGAATAGAAGAAAATTGGAGAATTGTGAATTGTGAAAGGAAGAGAAGTGAGAAGAAGGATAAATAATATGATATTGCAGTGCATTGAAAATACAGAACAATATTACTTATTTTGATGAAAGCAAAGCAGCAGAAGCCATTAATTACTTCTGAAGGTTAACAATGGTAGGTTCATAGGTAAAGGCAAGCAGTTTCTCAGTGCGGGAAAGAAGCAGTTGTTCAAAGACAGCATGCTCAGGGTGGTCTTCATACTCTTGAATACCATCGTAGCTGTCAAAGCTTGATTCAAAGATATGAGTGTACCCTTCATGCAGGTGCAGGTTAACTCTGAAACTTTCATCTTTTCCCCTGCAACACAATTATTATTATTCATTCAAGAAAATTGCTGCTATAGACTCTATCTTGACTTTGATATCATATTAGAAAGACTCTATCTTGACTTTGATATCATATTAGAAAGACTCTATCTTGACTTTGATATCATATTAGAAGTAGATTTTAAATCTAACTTAATCTCACAAAATTGATTTGCAAGATAAAGTTTGCACATCACTTATATATTATGAAATTGTCGTCGATATAAAACTTTTAACATAAACTTACACAAAATACTAATTACTTATATTTATCAATAGAAAAATATAATGTAAAAATAATATTATATATATTTACCAATGGAACTTGTTCATGGCTGGGATGACATCCACTAGTTTTGCATATTCTGTTATGGCCTCTTCAATCTTCTCTGGAGTGGCATCTTCCTTGAACTTTGCCAATATCACAAGTCTCACTTCTTTCTTTGCTTCTGCCATCTCTTCTAAGTTCTATTCATTCACACAACCTCTTTCTCCCTCTCACCCTTTTTATACCCATCTCAACACATTTACCACAAATAATACGTACATTAAATTATGCCAGCTGTATACCTATACGTATTGTCGTATTCTTTATCAGTTTTTATATTTATGAATACTCGTGATGAGATAGCTTCCATGATTGAGCTTCTTGGTAAATGTACCTTTTGGTGGAACATTATTTACTCCTCTTAATGCCAAACAATAACTTCCGTTGGGGTTCCAAAATACCCATCTCATGGCCCATATTCCCAATATTATAAAATAAATAAAAAGGGTTAAATATAATTTTATTTCTTGATTTTTGAATTTTTGAATTAGTCCATTTCGAAATTTTAGATAAATTTAGTCTTTCATTTCTCAAAAATATTTGAATTTAGTCATTTTAATCAAATTTTATTAGGTTTATTTGATATTTCAAGTGTGTTTATTTGACAATCTTGAAATGCATACGAAACATCAAATAAACCTAACAAAATTTAATTGAAAAAACTAAATCCACATATTTTAAGAGATAAATAACTAAATTGGTTCAAAGTTTCGATGAACTAATTCTAAAAATCACTGAAAATTAGGGAAACAAAAACATATTTAAATTATAAATAAGTTTTTAATTTCATTGTTAGTTAATAGATTGAGACACATAATGATTAGTTATTTCATAAATTTATTTCATAATACTCAGTTATTGGACTTTTGTTATCAAAGTCATTATATCAATGAAGCAAAAGCTAAAAATAAAAATAAAAATCTAAATCTAAAGTTACATATATATACATATCCACAATAATTTCTTTTGATACATTTTTTTTTTATAAATCGTCCTTGTTTAGTGAAAAATGATAAATACTTAATGAACCACCACATGAATCACAAAATAATTTTTTCTGCATTAATTTAAATATAGAGACAAAATGTCACACTCCAATACACTATCACAAAATCACTACATTGTTCTTCTTTCACCACCACTACCAATAATTGAAGTTGAAATGACCTAAACTCTCAATGTCCACCCTTAATACTCCTTACACTACAACCACAACTCCATTTCTCAAAAAAAAAAAAAAATGCTTCAAATTCAAACTCAAAATCAGACTATAAATTGTTCTAAAAATAAGAAAAAAGAAAAACCAATTTTTTTTTGCAATATTTTTTCTTTTTATGTTATGTGAAAATAAACCATATTTGGATGTGAAAAGAAGACCTGGATATATTTTTAAATAGATGGGTTAGAACATCTTTATTAGGAGAATTATTTACAAGAATTATTTGAAATAAAAAGTATAATTTTAATATAGATATCTATATATAAATTATTTAAAATCAGAAAAAGTTATTTATAGAAACCACTTTTTTCAATATCTTTAAATTTAAGCTATATATATATATATATATATATATATATATATATATATATATATATATATATATATATAATCACACTAAAGATTTGTTAGTTGGTAAGAGTTTTCATATCAAATGCCATGTGTTTTTTTGGGAAGAAATGGCTGTCACCATCTTACTGATATACAAGAGGACAAAGAAAATATGAATCACAATAAATCCTCACCAAAAAATTCGAAATGAATAAACCGTGGAGGAGATAACGAGATTTACACTTACGTTTATAATTGTAATATTGTTTTTTAATTGTAAGATTTTATTATTATTATTATATCTTTATTAACTCACATAATGTTTATATTCTTTTTAATTTAAAATTTTAAAATAATATATTTATAATTTTTTTTATATAAAATTCAACATTCTTGTATCTTGTTAGTACAAAACGTAGATCTACATTTACATTCTTATATTAAATTTTGACCATAGTACTTATTCAGAAAAGTAATCTAAAAAACAATTATAATTATACAAAAATAAGTATTACAAAATATTATATAAACCACGTGCAAAAAAAAAAAGTAGGTAAGAAATAAAACTGCTTAGTCTTTCTTGCTCAATTATTATGTTTGGTGGGATGTTATTCATAATTACTGCATTGAACAAAAAAAAAACAAAGGGCCCATGACTGAAAAAGAAAATAATAATAATAATCTTACTGTGTTGATTCTACTACATTCACGTACAAATACAGTTTCGTCCAAACGGGACCGGACCCAGGACTGTGTCGAAATGTCAGGCCAACAATGAAACAGGTCCATAACTTTTTTATATTTGAGTTAAATACAATTTTTTCCACAATTTTTAACTATTCAACTTTTTACTATTTATAAATAGATTACAATTTATATAATTTTAAAACTATATTATATTGGTTGTTATTTTTTTCTAATGTATTATATTTATAAATCCTCATTGCTAATAGTGTTACCTAAAAGTATCACATTTTGTGGCCATTATTCTGACACCGATGTCGATATACATGTGATCATAATTTTTATACCAGTGTTGATGGGTGTGAATTGGTGTCAGAACATATATATATATATATATATATATATATATATATATATATATATATATATATAATATTTTTCTCTATGACTTTGTAACCAATTACATTTAAACATTATATATATGGTAAGTGAAATTTGCTGTAAGTGAAATTTTTGTCTACTATTATGGTCATTAAGCATGTCTCACACTTATTATTTTAAAAATAATAAAATACAACATAATATATATATATATATATATTAAATATATAAAAAATTTTAAAAATATAATAAATATATTATTTTTATTTTATAAATTTAAATTATATATTAAAGTTGTTATAAATTATTATGATTATTAAAAATATTATTATTTTATATATTAAATATTTTGTTAATAAATATTCTAAAATATCATATATGAATATGTATCAAACATGGCCCAAATTAAAATATTAAAATAACACAAATTTTAGTTTCAATGTAACTCTACTTTTATAATTATACTATTTAAGTATAATATTTAATATTTAATATTTAAACTAATTATATTTCAATTATTGATATAAAAATTTATTTACATTTTTTAATGTTTTATGTTTTTTTTAGCAATAAATACTAACTTTTTCAAGTCAAGTTAGACTATATATAATAAATTTGCTTAAGAGGTAAGAGAATTTATAAATCAATACTTGATAATAGTTATGTATTAGTATTAGGACTATAACTGATTGTAAGTGTTGTTTGGTTTCAAATTCCATCTACTAGATAAAAATTAAAACTGGTAGCTCTTTTCAACCACTTGAAAATATTTATTTACTAAACCTCAATTCGGATAGTATCCTTATTTACCCAAATTAGGTATTCCTTCTTAAAAAATATCTTTGATTCAAATTATATTCATGAGTACTGTATATATGGATACATACCCGTATGATACATAGTTTTAGAAGTATCGAAATGCACATTAAAAATAAGCTTACAACTTCTTTATTTGAATATACTTTTTTATAAAAAAATAAAATCATTTAGACATTTTAAAATAAGAAAAAAAAACTTATCAACCATTACCATAATAAAAGTATAAGTATTTTATAGAGTAGATATTTCGTTTCCAAGTATACTAAAAATTCCATAAATATTACATACAAATACATAATTGTAACTTAAATTGAAATATCAAATTCAGATACAAACCAGATTGAAATATGTGTGCAAATAGGAAAACATTGTAGAGATTACAATAATTGAGAGGAAACCACCAAACTTATTTTTATCAGTTATTAACAGTGAAATTGAGACATTATTATTACTTTCCCAATGAAAGGTTAACTGGTAGGCTTATAGTCAATCACAATTATTTTCTCCAGATTGGAAAGTAACAAATTTCCAAACTCAACATGAGCAGGATGAGCTACATACTCTGCAATGGCTTCTGTACTCTCAAAGGTTGATTCAAACACATGAGTGAAGCCTTGATGCAGGTTTTCAGCACTCACATCTTTTCCCCTACAATACATAATTCACCTATCAGCTATGCATAGATGTTGATCTGAAATGCATAGATGCAAATGTTTAGAGTGTTATACACAACAAAAGCTCAATGACATTTCTCAATCTACCCAAGTTCCATCTATTGTAACAACATATGATTCTTTCAGCAAAATCCAAAATTCTATTCGTTTAGACCTTAACTGCCATTAAACGTGTAATTTTCTCAAACATCTTCACTGCAAACTAAGCCTTAAACAGTGTATCTCTGAGAACCAGAAGCCCTGTCAAATCTAACGCTAGCACTCAAATCTAGTCGCCATATACAACCACACTTGGAAAATTTCCATGTTAGAGATCATGGAAGCTAATACCATCATCACAAATTCACAACACAATCACTAGTTTTTTCAAAGTTTCTTAACAAGATCAAAACAAATAACTGGGCATTTTAAAATATTAAGCTGAAGCAAACATGTATCTCCCTGAAATCATACTCCTATAAATTAAATACCAAATAGCAACAAAGCAAAATACCCTACAGTACAGAAAAGGAGGAGATCTTGTTCTGAAACCCTGCAATTTCACCCATGGACTTTTCCAATAATCTTAGCAAAAATCATCAGTAACATTTCTGAATGCTACAAGCATGTGCAATGGATAAGGTAGCATACCAATGGAAGGATTTCATGGGTGGGACAAGATTGACCAGGTTGGCATAACCCTTGATGAGTTCTTCAATCTTCTCTGGAGTGACATCGTCCTTGAACTTTGCGAGCACTATGTGTTTCACTACTCCCTTTGCTTCCTCCATATTCACAATTCTACTTCCTCTTCTCTTTTCTCTCACTCTTTATATACCCACCTCACCAAAAACAAAACACACACCTTTAAGTTTATATCTTTGTAATTGAATAAGTTAATTTAAAATTTTATATTTTGTAATTAAATATTTATTGGTTAATTTTTTTCATTAATTAGATAACATAATTATTATCTTCAACCATTATTTTATTTATTTATCTTTATATGTTAAAAGGATATGAGATGATTTTGTTATTAATATAGGATATAACTTAGAATGATAAGGAATTTTTATTGAAAATATATTGAATAACTTGTAGGTCATTAACTACTCATTTATTTGAATTTTATATGACATTCCATTTAAATAGAGATAAATTTATTAAATAAAACATCACATCAATATAATATGAAATAGAACATAAGACAAAGGGGAGTATATATGTATCAACCATTACAATTATCCATAAATATAATTAGAAAGAAAGACTAAGACACACCACGATGTTATGAACAAAATAGAATTTAAGAGTTTGACAGTTGTCCAAAAAGTTTTCTCATAGAGCAAAAGATTACATAGGCAATAGTGCTCCTAAAGATGCTCTATAGAGCCCGATCCAACCATGCATACTACACTGCCGCATTTTCATCATCACTGCGACCACCAGAGGTTTCATATCTGCTCACACCAAGAATTTGGTGATCATTGCAAATAGGAAAAGCCAAACAAATAATAGACAACAAACAAAAAAAGGTAACTTAGAGTAAAAATAATTTTCAACATGGCATTGAGCAAGCAATGTTAAACAGTTTTCCAAACAGGCAATACAATAGGCACTCAAATATGTGATAGCAAACAATGCAAGACTCTATGACTCAATTATCCAGATATATATAAAGAGTCGGATTCACTATATTCTGCACTTGTGGTGGCCTCTATTGCTTTATAGAGCCATTGTCAATGGGTTTTACCCTACCACACTACACACAAGGTTAACCTTCAATCATCTAGGACCATTATCCTGCCAAAGACTAGAATCTCCTGCTACTCTCACCACTTGAATCAGTCCGCTCTACGTGAGACTAACTGATTTTTTAGAGTTTTGAGGATGCAACCTTACTTGAATCCTTATCTAATTATATACACTACAACACCACCATAAAATCTCACCAAGAGATTCATGAAATTACGTCTAACTCATGCCACATCCATGTTCTCACACCATATTCCACATGTTATCTCATGACATCCAAATCTCATGCCAATACTCAACCAATCAGCCATGATTCATGATTTAATTCATATAAAGCTCATCAATTCCAGTTCATAAAATCTCATAAGATAGGCATAGTCCTATACCTCATGCATTTACAAGATATACATCCAATCATAGATTAAATAGGAGAATTAGCTTAGGCTAGAAGCCTTCGTCCAAGCGACATAGACTCTCTCGCTTAAGTTAGGCATTCTCGTCTGAGTGAGAGCTTCAATAGTGGCACAGTGAGCATTCTGCGAGTTCTCGCCTGAGCAAAATTGCCCTTCGCCCAAAACTGAAGTCCCTCGCTTGAGCGACAATGCGAGCAGAGAGCACAACAGGTTTCAAAGAGTTCTCGCTTAAGCGAGACCTTCTTGCTTGAGCGAGATGATTCGTCGCTCAAAACGGAAGCTCTTCGTCTAAGCGAGAGTTCGAGCAGAAACCAAGACGAGCTTCTACTATTATCGCCTAGGTGAGACAGGCTCGTTTGGGCGAAAATACCAGTTCTCGCCACTGTTCACACATGCAAGTCAGAAAACAGTCTAAAGCAACATCCAGTTCAGCCTCATACAAGCACAAACATCAACCAGGCATTTTAAGCATGAAACAAAGCAAAACAAGCAAGACACTACAAAAACGTGAAAATCCTAGCTTCCCTTACCTTTGAGTGAACTGAGCTTAAGAGAAGAAAGCACGTAGTGGGAGGAGCACCAATACCAGGAAGCTTAAAGAGTTGAAATAGAAATATAGGGGAACGAAAATGAGACCAAGAAAGGGATTAAGGTAGAACAAGGGCTTAGGAACTGAAAACGGAAAGGAACATAGGTTTAAATGTTACTTACTTGGAGGAAGCTTTTGACTAGTTGGGAAACTTACTCAAACTCTAACAGAGCTCTATTGGAGAAAAAGAGAGAGGGTAAATGAACTGGGCAGAAGGGAAAGTGAAAGGACAGCTGTGAAATTTCAAGAAACAAGAGGGTTGACTATGAGCCCTTTAACAAGGCCAGGTCCAACATTTTTAAGACAGAAAAATGAGTTTCACATTTTATATCAATTATAATTTTATTTTATCTTAATTATAAAAATTCACTTTTTTAACATAAAGGAACCCACTTATTTTAACATAAAAAAAAATAAAATGACAGATTATGTTGGTCAATTAATAAAAATTCTATAACAAACTCACTCGATTAAAGTATAAATTTTTTTGATAATTTAATAAGAGGAAATATTTAATTAATGTTGAATTGAAGCCACAAAAATATACCCTTTAGTGAAACTATCAAAGTCTTTACGCAATTTCCCTTTTTTTTTGTGATATGAGCTTATACTAACTACTATTGACACACAATTTCCGTGGAATCGTGACAAAACCAATCACGTTAAAATTGACTGATCAGGAGAGCAGAGTAGTGAATTAAATGTAGTGAAAGGTTTTATTGTCTCTTTGGTAAAAAAAAATTGGATTTTCTTTTTGCAAGAGAGCCATGGACAGAACTAATTAGTATTCAACAAAAGAGCTTTTAAGAATTTTCCTTAATTAAGAAATGTTTAATAATTTTTTCATATTTTTCTATCTCTTTTAATATTTACAAAAAAAATATATTTTAGAAATAAACAGTTTTACATAAATAATAATAATTTGAAAATTTATAATCAAAATATTGGAAGAGAATTATAAGATTACACCGAAAAAAAGTTGAAGTATAGACAAAATTTTAAAGTAAAGGATAATATGACTTAATTTTGAATGCTTTTATTAGTTATAATATGTAAATTTTTATAAAATAAATTTAATAATAGAGTAAAGAAGAAAAGAAAAAATAGGGAATAAGAGAATGGAAAACAACTTTTTTATATAAGAATGTGTAAGACCGTGTCTGGTTAAAACTTTATTAGGAAAAAAACTCTTTGGATATAAGATTTGTGAAGGAAAAATAGTACATCATTCTATATAATATTATTCTTTACATTTACTATTCTTCCCCTCATGTAAACTTACATCATTAATAGATGACAAAATCCAACCAATTGTTCAGAAGTTCTCATTGACAAATACTTTGTAAATAAATCTGCTAGAGTTTTACATAAACAAATCTTTTGTATCTCTTCATCACCATCTCTTTGAAGATCATGAGTGAAAAAGAATCTTGAAAGAATATGTTTTCTCTTGTTTCCTTTAATATATCTTTCTTTCAATTGAGCAATGTATGCACTATTATCTTCATATATGGTTGTTGATTTTATTTTTCCTGAGGATAAATCACAAATTTGTCGCACATGTTGAATTATAGACATTAACCAAATGCATTCACGACTTACCTCGTGTAATGCTAAAATTTATGCATCACACAAACTGCCATGAAATCGTTGTGTCACCACATGTGAACAAATGTCCTATTTGCGATCGACCATTATGAGAATCTGATAAATAACATGCATCTACGTAATCCATTAGATCTTATTTTGAATCATTTGGGTAAAATAAGTTCATATTCATAGTAACCTTAAGATAACGAAATATTTGTTTTACTCCATTCCAAACTTATTTTTATCAGAGCACTAACAGTGAACTGAGGCATCAATTTCCCAGTGAAAGGTTAACTGGTAGGCTTATAGTCAATCACAACTACTTTCTCTGTAGAGGAAAGGAACCGATTTGCAAATTCAACATGAGCAGGATGAGCTACATACTCTGCAACGCCTTCTGTACTCTCAAAGGTTGATTCAAACACATGAGTGAAGCCTTGATGCAGGTTTTCAGCACTCACATCTTTTCCCCTACAATACATAATTCACCTATCAGCTATGCATATATGTTGTTCTGAAATGTTTCAACCAAGCCACTAGAATGAATTTATTTAGATGCAAATGTTTAGAAAAGTTATATACAGTAAAAGCTCAATGACATTTCTCAACCTATGCAAGTTCCATCTGTTGTAAAACATATAATTCTTTCAACAAAATCCAAAATTCTATTCATTTTTAGGCCTTAACTGTGCCATTAAACTTGTAAATTTGTCAAACATTTCCAGTGCAAACTTAAGCCTTGAACAGTAAATCTTCAAGAACGAACCAGGAGGCTTCTCAGATCTAACGATAGCATTCAAAGCTAATTGCCATATACAATCACAGATTGGACAATTAGTTAGAGATCATGGAAGCTAATACCATCATCACAAATTCCCAACATAGTCACTAGTTTTTCCAAAGTCTCAGAGCAAAACAAGTAATTGCCATTTTAAATAACAAGAGTCAAAAGACCCTACAGTGCAGAAAAGGCAGAGATCTTGTTCTGAAACCCTACCGACACACTTTTTCAATAATCTTAACAAAAATGATCAGTATCATTTTTGAATACTAAAATCATGTACAATCTCAAAATGTAGCAATAAATAAATCGGAACCCAACCCGATCCAATCAATGTTCCACTCACTCTGTTCATCAGTATCATCACTTTTTCATCAGCAATACTAGGCAAACCTATTTGCAAGCCCTATTTGCATTGGATGAAGAAGATAATGTTGTTTGTTCAGATGAAAGTGGATTGTTGAATTGGAAGTGTGAGGAAGAAAAAGAAAAGTAAAAAATGAATAAGGTAGCATACCAGTGGAATGCTTTCATGGGTGGGATAAGATTGACTAGGTTGGCATAGCCCTTGATCAGTTCTTCAATCTTCTCTGGCGTGATATCGTCCTTGAACTTTGCCAGCAGCAAGTGTTTGACTACTCCCTTTGCTTCCTCCATTTCCACAACAACCTCTTCTCCCTGATCTCACTCTGTATATACCTATCTCAGCAAAAATGAAAAAATTTATATATATATA
>Ga0214543_1005775_pt1 | contig 22475 bp, 12 predicted proteins | sample CNSS2metaG_FD_160094 | JGI IMG/M metagenome (GOLD analysis project Ga0214543, IMG submission 160094) | Root nodule microbial communities from cowpea collected in UCLA plant growth center, Los Angeles, California, USA - CNSS2 | ecosystem: Host-associated > Plants > Roots > Nodule | place: USA... | reverse complement strand
CCAGTATGAATGGACGGAGAAGGGTGATGGGTTGGGGTGTATTGGGCTGCAGACCTAACACAACCGGTTTGAGGGTGGCAGGTGGGATGCCTGGTAAGCCCAAGAGGATCCGGGGGTGTTACAACAATCATGCATCTCATTATCCCAAAGATGTGTCATGCATAACATTTTTTTTATCATACATCACATCTCATGAGAGTAAGGTAAAAATGCATTTCATTGTGTCATTCGATTGCATATCATGCATGGAGTTTTGAAATAAGTGTCACATTTTCATACTCATATCATATGAATACATGCCTCTTGAGGCACCAATAAATCTCATGTAGGTTTTCAGTAAGTCGCATATCGTACATGGTGTTCCTTAATCACATCAACATATAAAGTAAATAAAATATCTCTTGGGCACACGGTTTTTTAAACACTTAACATGCATCCTCATGTCATTTTGCATAATACATTCATATTTTGATATTGCCTGCATATGCATAATGGGTCTCATGCATCACATGGATTTGGTTTTTGCATTCATTAGTTCATGCTAATAAAATAAAGAAATTGTGACACCTTAAAGGACTTGTTGATAAAAGATCATAGAGAATTTGGGAGAAACTCATGAAGCAACGAAGATAGATATTCAACAATTGAAGGAGCAAATACATGAGATTTTGGAAGCCATAAAGACACTAGAAAACTCTGGAGAGACTTCCACTCAACAACATCAACAAAGGGTTCAGGAAACCCAAGTTTTTATCCATACGGTCTTCCTCCGGATTACACTCCACCCATTGGATTTGACTCAGAGAAAAAAGCTGTAAGCTACATGGTTGCAACTCATGATACGAAGGGGAATGAACCTTGAACATCCACCTTCATAAGCACCCGAGGAATTGTTCAACCAGATGTAGTACATGTGTCAATGGAAAAGCAACCTGAGGTGAAACCTTCACCCCATGTCACTACACCTCTGAATGTTGAAGATTTCACAAACAAATTTGAAATGTTGGAGGAAAGGCTGAGAGCTATAGAAGGTGTACAAAAGTTTGAGTTTAGGAATGCTGAGAGTTGTGCTTAGTTCCAAATGTGGTGATACCTCTGAAGTTCAAATTGCTAGAGTTTGCAAAGTATCAAGGGAACACTTGTCCAAAGAATCATATAACCATGTACTGCAGAAAAATGACTGCCTACATTCATGATGAGAAACTATTGATTCACTTCTTTCAGGAAAGCTTAACTGGCATGGCTCTTAATTGGTACATGCATTTGGAACCAACCCAAATTTGTTCCTAGAAAGATCTGGTGGCTGCCTTCATGAAGCAATATGAATATAACGATGATAATGTGCCTGATAGATTTCAACTGTAGAACATGGAGAAAAATGAGTCAGAGACATTCAAAGAGTATGCTTTAAGATTGAGAGAGATTGTTGCTTAAGTAGAGCCACCTTTGCATGACAAAGAGATGGTGGCTATATTTATAAATACTTTGCAGTCACCCTTTTATAAACATATGATGAGTAGTGTTTCCTTGAACTTTGCAGACTTGATTATAATGGGAGAAAGGATTGAGGTCGGCATAAAGAACGGAAAAATTGCACTTGACCCATATTGTGTTATAATGTTTTTCATATTGTGTTAGACTGTTGAATTACCTTTCATATTGTTATGAATACTTTGATAAGTTGCATCATGTCATCCTTCATGAATTTCAAAGCAGATGAGATATTCAAGATTTCCTCCACAACAAGTCCTAAAAGGGTGTCAAAAAAAATGACAAATAAAAAAAACACAAAAAGTAAAGGCAAAAGGAGTATGTTATGAGTCACTTGTTTTTCTTGCTAATCATTGAATTCAAGTTCTTCAAATACAAAAAAAAGAAAAAAAAGAGAGAAAAGAATAATAAAAATGAGGGTTGTCATATCTTTTGGGGTCAAAATGCTTAATGAAGAATAACAACTTGATCTTTTCTTTTGGAAACACTTATACATGTGTGGCTAGAAAGCGTCAACCCTTCACTCTCCCAAAATAAAAAGATTTGCCCTAACACCGTTGGTTTTACTCATATAATAAAAATGATTTTTCACACTGGGGCAAACTTCCCAATATTTATCTTTGTTTGCACTAGTTGGATGATTCCTGAATCCGTTGAGACAAATAAGAAACAATTTTCAAAAAAAAAGAAAAAAACAAAAAGAAGTCTACTAGATTGAAAACCCAAAAGGCCAATCTAGGAGAAAAAAGATGAAACAAAGGAAAGAAAGAAAAAGAAAAAGTGACTCGTGTTGAAGTCATTGAGCTTTGTCACAAAGTTAATCTTTTGAAAATAAAGCAATCGAAATTTGAAATGATGTGTGGCCATTTTTCTTCATCCGAAAAAGTAAAATATCCTTTGTTACCCTGTTGAGCCAAAAAAAAGTTTTCTTTTAAATTGTTCCGAAACAAGGGTTAGCATCGTCATCGTACTAGAAGTTAGCTTGAGATGCACACAAAAAGCACTCAATGATCAAATGAAGAAATTTCAATGAAAACAAAGCCAAAAAGCAAAAGTAATCACAAAGTGATGGGAAATGAAAAAAAAAATTGAAATAAAATTTGAAAAAAGAAAAGTCTTAAAAAAGTCTTGAGAAATAGTTGTTGCAATACCTAGATGGTAGGTCTTGTTTAAAAAAAATTGCAAAAAAAAAAATTAAAAAATTATTTGGGCCTTTATATCCTTTCTTTCAAAGCCTTTTAGCCCATAGCCACGTTACAAGCCAAGTAAAAGTCCACACATATTAATATTGATTGTTCTGATTTTTATACGCTTAATTTTGTGATAAAAGCCACATGGCTAACAATGTGGTCGTAAAAAATGAATGAAAGAAAAATAAAAATGGTGTCTTAGGAAGAGGGGAACTCCGTACTAACTGGCCAAAGCAAGTGAAAGAAAATCAAACCAACTAGGGCAATTCCTTTAGCCAATTCTTTCCATATCCATTATCTCTTCTGAACAAAATCCATATCCCAAAACTGGGGCAACTTTGTGGGTCTCACATGAATTTTTTCCACCTTGACATTCATAGATCCATTCCCCCATACCTTTTTCCCAAACACCATAATTGGGGCAGCTTTTGGGTCTTTTGTGTATTTTCACACTCAGTGGCAGAGCTATTTGGGGGCAGGGAGGAGCCCTGGCCCCCCCAAGATTTTTATTTTTTATTTTTTTACATATATATATATATATATATATATATATATATATATATATATATATATATATATATATTTATATTTTATAAATATATTTAAAATTTATTAATTTTTTTAAATTATAGATAATATATATTAGAAATTAATAAAAATTAAATTTTTTATTTTTTATTTCTTTTATTTAAACATAACATTTAATGTAAATACATAAAAAAACATAAAATTAAATATAATAGAAAATAAAAATATTTAGGTTTAATTATTCTTTTGACCCCTGATTTTATTTAAAAATTAATAGTAGGATTAGGTTAATTTTACCAGCAAAGCAAATCATCCATATTAACTGTTTCAATTTTAATGGAAAGATCATTGATATGTTTCGAGGAATTTAACAAAATTTATCATACAAGACGATCAGTTTTTCAAAAATTGGGACCAAATTGAGACTAAAAAAAAATTAGAGAACCAACTTAACATTTTTAAACGAAAGCATGAATCAAAAGAATAATTAAACCAAATACTTATTAACCTAATTTTTATTTTCCTTTTCATTGTCTTTTTAGTTTTTCACAAATTGTAATAATTTCCCACTCTCATATGTCTTCTTTTTGTTTTTAAAGAAGAAAAAAGTTAGACATAAACACCCATTATATTTCTCATTTATCCTCTTCCTTTCATGTCTTTTTGTCTTATTTGATAATGAAAACATTTTTTTTTATCTAATGAGCTTTTCGTATTTTTTTATGAATGTAGAAAAAATAATAGTGTATTATGTATTAAGAATAATGAACATGTTTTTCTTTTAATAATTACATATCTCAATTTTTTATTAGATTATGATCACTTATTTTTTAGTATTATTTTAAAAAAAGTATGTTGATAAAGAATGAAAGAATAAATTAATCCTTTAAGAGTGATGAAAAGAAAATTATTAACTAAAACAAGATAGATTCTATCTCTTCACATATTTTAAAGCATTATACTAATGATAAGAAATGTTCAGTTAGAGAAGTCATCTTTTGAAACATTATACTAATGATCGAATTTAATAATCTCAAAATTATATTACTTTGGCCCTTCCGACATTTTTAGTCAAGATCTGCCACTGTTCACACTGATATTCACAAAGTATATCTCCTTTGAGGAGTGTGTGCAGAACTACATGCCCACATGGCTATCCCAATCTCCTTCAAATACTTTTCAAAAAAGAAATTCGGCCTTTCACTCACTTGTGAATTCAAGCACATGCATGCAATGATGTTGTGAAAGAGAAAGTCAAAAGTACATTCATTTTAAACATTAGACCTCAAGGTGTGTGACATTCCTCACTTTCAAGAAATATTGAAAATAACAATGAGTTTGATGATTGCAAATAGAAGAATTGACTCGAATGTGCAAAAAAAAAAAAGAGAAGTCAAAAGGACAAAGCATTACAAGGTTTTCATCATGCATTCATGCATATCAGGGTTTTGATCCTTATGTTTGTGTTTGAAATAATAAATGTGCATTCTACAATACATAACCATTTCTATGTCATATAATCATAAACATGTGTCAACATATCATCATAACATGAGTCAGCATAATTATGCAACATGTTTCTTCAATCAAAAGTTTTTCTAGAAATAAGAAATTAATATTATAAAGGTTACTTGTGACATCTTTCAAATTAATGGTCCTCTTCATTCATATGAATGACTTATAATCTCAAGCCCAGTTTAGTCTGGCCCAAGCCCAGTTTAGTATGGCCTTCAAGCCTAGTTTTGTTTGGCCCAAGCCTAGTTTAGTCTGGCCCTCAAGCCTAGTTTAGTCTGGCGCAAGCCCGGTTTAGTTTGGCCCTCAAGCCTAGTTTAGTCTAGCCCAAGCCCAGTTTTGTTTGACCCTCAAGCCTAGTTTAGTCTGGCCCAAGCCCAGTTTAGTCTGGCCCCCAAGCCTAGTTTAGCCTGGCCCAAGCACAGTTTAGTCTGGCCCAAGCCCAGTTTAGTCTGGCCCAAGCCCAGTTTAGTCTGGCCCAAGCCCAGTTTTGTCTGGCCCTCAAACCTAGTTTAGTCTGGCCCTCAAGCCTAGTTTTGTCTAGCCCAAGCCCAGTTTTGTCTGGCCCAAGCCCAATTTTGTCTAGCCCAAGCCCAGTTTTGTCTAGCCCAAGCCCAGTTTTGTCTGGCCTAAGCCCAGTTAAGTCTGGCCCTCAAGCCCAGTTTGTCTGGCCCAAGCCCAGTTTAGTATGGCCCCCAAGCCAGTTTTGTCTGGCCCAAGCCTAGTTTAGTCTGGCTCCCAAGCCCAATTTGTTTGGCCCAAGCCCAATTTCATATCGGCCCCTTAGTTTGGTTTCATATTGTCCAAAAACTCAGTTTTTGTAGCTTAAAAATAATAAGAATTATAAAAAGACAAAAAAATAAAAATGAAAATATATACGATTTATATGGAAGCTTTGCATAATAAATTCATACATTTAAGCATATTAAGGTTTTGATACCTTCAACTCTGAAAAAAAAAAAAAAAGAGAATAAGTAAAACTGAAAAGACAAAGGTCTTAAATGATTCATGCATAACATGCATTCATGTACATATGCATTTCATATTATATGTATAATTAAGATATCATACATTCCTTAAGTTTATATCAAGACCCTCTTCAATGGAATGGTCTTCGATTTCCTTATGAATGGAGATAATGTTTTTCAAAAAAGTCAAAATACAATTTTAAAATATTCTAATCAAGTTTTATCAAGAACTACATGATCCTTGATTCTTCATTATGAATGGAGATACGTAGGAGCAGGGCAAGTCTTTGTCAGGTTCACTCCCCAAAAATTAAAAAGTTTTCCAATTCATTTTCAAAAAGTTTTATAAAGAATTACGTAGCCCTGATATCTCATTTTTTTTAATGAGAATACGTAGGACCAAGGTTAATCCTTGTCGGGTCTCTTTTACTAAAAGAATAATTTTGTTCAATATTTTCTTATTTATAGGAAAAATAAATATTTAAAATAAAACATCTCTTTTGCAAATTTTATTAAAGGTACCGCCTTTGGACGGACGCTGTAGGGTGCTAATACCTTCCCTAACGCGTAACTGACTCCCGGACCCTAAATTTGGTTTTCGCAAACTTTATTTTATTTTTATGGTTTTCCATAGTTTTCTAGAATAAACTATTAGTGTCAAATTGTAATGCGAGACAATCTAAATCACAAAAGGAAAATCTTAATAAAATATATGAAATTAGTTAAATTTACACAAGGAAAGGACACCAAAGAGTCGAATTAACAATATAACCCCAACACTTTAGAAGCAACATAATACGCACTCCTAGAGAGTTCAGAATTTACTTTAGCTGGTGTGTTATTCTGAGTAGTAGTACCATGGAAATTCTAATCATTATTTGAGAACAAAATGGTTTCCGGATATAAAATTGCAAGTATTTTTTAAAAAATTTTCTATGAAACATATTTTGTGCATAACATTTTTCAAAAAAAAAATTGATAACAATTTCTTACAAATTATTATTCATAACAAAATTTAGAATTATTTCCGAAGAACAAAAAAATTAAAAGAATTGGGAAGAAATATGTGTTTTTTTAATAGGGATTATTGTCCACTATAATTACTTTGCACTAGAGGTTATGTATGATAAGTGCTCTAATATAAATTGATTTTGTATATGAAATACTTTCAATAACATGCTTAAATTTTTATTTTTAATTTAGTTCAGAGTTTGTGCATAATAATATTTTTTATCTACATGTTTATTTGAAGTAATAATTTTAAAGGAGCCCGATTTAGATTTTATCTTTTCTAAATTTGATACTTTTATGTCGGTTGTTGTCAAGACTACTGTGACACACTTTCAATTTGAAAGGTATTTGGCTCTTAAATTATTTTTATGTATATAATTTATTTGATTTTATTTCTCTTACTTTGTACATATTTATATTTATACTAATTTGATTTATTTTAAGGTGAATTTGGCTATAATGCTTATTATAGTCTCTTGATGTTATTGATACTCTAAACTTGATTTGGTATTGTAATATTTTAGGTTCGAACTTTCCTTCAACAACAAAATAGATAGAACCTCCAAAAGATTCAACTGAATCAAGAGGTAAGACTCTCAAAAGAATGTAAGATAATATAAATGTCTTATACCGAGTACTCCCTGTATAAATCTATTTTATGTGGTTATACTATTTAGTATCTTTGTTTAAGTTGTGCTCCAAACAATAGTTATATGGTTATGATTGAGTTTAAATTAAAATTGGTAAGTATGTCTCCTTTTCAGGATCCCGAACACCAATTCCCAACTAATGGAACGACCATGGTGATGTTATTGAATACAATTACTAAGCAGGAGTTGTAGTAACGTCTAAATGTTTATGACACTAATAACATCTTTTTACAAAGTTCATACAATCATCACGCACTGTCGGCCAATAAAAGCTTACCCTTAAAACCTTGTAATTATAGAGCCATTCTCCCTATAAGACTTCCACAAACTCCTACTTGCACAAGTATGACCAGCTTGCTCTTTTCTACACATTTAACGCTAGCTAGATTACCATGTAGCTTATTGAGTTTCTGTGTACTATTCTACCTCTTATGCATTGTCAGTCACTTTCCCTTCATGTTATGAATATGAGTATGCCTTCATCCACGAGTTTCCCGCCTGCACCTGCATGACAACCTCCATAGTGACACTTAGCCAAATACAATAAAAAAATACAAAAAGATAAAGGTAAAATGAAAATTTTAAATAATAAACTAATAAAAGAAGGAAATATAATTGAAAAGATAAAAAGAAATAAAAATAATTATAATGAAAATAAGTTTATTCCTCTGCTTATTTTTCAAAAGAAAAGTCACCATTGGTTATCCAAAGATTATTTTTCAATTAATTATTGTCTTAGATTTTCAAATTAATCAATGTAAATTCTCAATTATTTTGTTAGCGTTGTCACTACTAAAAAATACATTCACAATTAAAAACAAGGACATTATAGATTAATCATAGTAAATTTAACCAAAGTACATTCTCAATTAAATATTATTATGCTTAATCACGTCTATTTTTTTTTTACCTCTTCTATCAAGTAAAAAGCTAATGAACCAAAGTACATTCTTGATTTATTCTTGTTAAAGTTTTCACCTTTAAACAAAGTACATTCTCAGTTATTGGCAAAAACTCATTCAATCAGATAATGGCCTACTTTCATTCATGAAGCACAAACTGGCTCTTGAACACCAAAGGCAGAAGTTGGATTCTTGTTGAAAGAAAGCAAATTTTGGTTTGACTATTAATTCCATTAATGTGCACATTCAATTCGTGATTCATTATTTTTGTTTTTTCGTATGTTCTAGCTGTGAATTTGTGTTGTTTTTATGCTTGGTTTGCTCCCATGAACCTCTAGAATTCATTTCACACAGATTATAAGTACAAATTAAAGGATTTCATAGTGTTAGTTAATTATGTTAATTAGGGTTCAAAAATTGGGGATTTTTTTATTTAATTAATCTTTTGTTAAATTTTTAGTTAAGTTTATTGCTTTTAGTTATGCTTAAGTGTTTTTAAATGTCCAGTACATGAAATGCATGTCACTAAACCAGAAGTTTACAAATCAATGGTTGAATAAAACAAAAAGTGTATTGGAGAAATTGTCAACCTTCTCTTGTGGCTTTTATTGCACTTATCTATTAATAATACAAATGAAGGTAGCACAAAATGCAAGTTTTTAATAAAATAATATATATGTAAAACTTGAATTTCAAATTTGGTATAAATACAGATTTGGTACCCAAACTTTTTCGGAAAGTTCAATTTGGTACCCGAACTTTAGGAATGTTCAATTTGGTACCCGAACTTTTTAAACGTGTTTATTTTGGTACCTTCCGTTAAAGACTACATAATGCCGTTTGCCTTCTGTTGAGGTGGCACTGTGCTGGGGATACGTGGCAGAAACAATTGTTCAGATAAAATGAGTTGGAATCCCCCTTTATTTGTAAACTTTAAGTGCACTATTTTGTGGAACCCTAATAGGTGGTTTTCTCTTCTTCTCATTTTTCTCGAAATTGAAGAAATGTCAAGGGCTCAATCATCTTCCTCTTGCTCTCACAATTCATGGTTGATGCGAAATCAAAGCTTGTCCTGTAATAGTGGTGGCTGTAGAGGGTTGGGTGAAGCACCCATTTGCAATTGCAGAGTGGAAGTTGTGCTGAGAACGGCTAGAACTGTGAAGAATGGTGGGAGACAATTTTAGGGATGCCCTAATTTCAAGGTCAGGCTTCTGTTTTTTTGTTTAGATAAGTTTATGTTTGTGTTTCCATGTAGTTGCATACTGAAGTAATTTTTTATTTTGTTATTTTTTGAATAACAGGGTGGAAAGTGGAGCTTCATATGGGTGCAATTTCTTTAAATGGTGCATTGAAGATGGTGATAACAAAAAGGATGCAGATGCAATTCTTGTTTGTGGTGCAGAAGCTGGTGCAGGTGCAGGTCCATACTCTTTAGGCCAAAGGGGGCAAGTTTTTTTGAAATGGCCAACTTCCATACATATAGCACATTTTTTTCGTACACATGATCTCTTCACAGATATAACATGTTTATCTTTCTTCTTCATTTCCCAAGCTTCTAGACGTCTTTTCTTTTTTGGCCTGCCTAGTAGGATTCTTTTTGGTAGAGGTAAAACATCTGGATATTGTGTGGCATCCCACTGGTGTTGTCTATTGGTTGGGTATATTATTGGCTGGTAAGTCTCCTCATATGTTGACATCTTGAAGCATAGAGGTATGAACTCTTCTTCATCCAAATTCAAGAATTTCATTGCAGCCAATGAGTGACAGCAATGCAGCCCTGTGATACTCCATTTTCTACAGCTGCACTCCCTGGTATCTAGGTTAACAACAAATTTCTCCCCATTGAATGTGTGCCTAACCTCAAAATTTTTTTCTGCAGACCACCTGGTATGATAAAAGCAAAATTGATTCTAAATTAACCATTGAAAATGTAAAGATTACATGATACTAAGAAACTAATTACAGGAGCAAATACCTTGGTAACCAATTTTTGGTTTCTTTAGATTCCTCTTTCATTCTTGATTTAATTCTTAGGCAGATTGGCCCTTCTATTGCAGTCACCTTTGATCTGTTGGTGGCCCATCCATCCATCAAATAAACTCTAATTTGTTCCATCATAGTTATGATAGGCTTGCTCCTCGCCTCAACAATCACACCATTGAAAGCCTCACTCATATTATTCACTAATGTGTCAGACATAGACCTTGGGTTGAACCTAGACCTAGACCAATACTTGTTTATGCAAAACAATGAGAACATGGTAATGGAAAATTTCGTACTGAATAATAAATCATAGCAATATTGTATAAGTTCAGTCACCTAGAAGGTATGGCTATTAGATGCTTGAATGCCTCCAAGTTAACTTCTTTAATCATCCGCATAGTTGTTTCCCATTGTTGTGGATAAGTACTCACTGCAGCCTTCCACATCAGATTCTTCAGATTTTTTCCTAGGAATTTTTTCCTAAAGTTTGCATACAAGTAACGCATGCAAAATCTCTGAGCAGCTCCTGACAAAATGTCTTGTACAGCAGGCAGCAAACCCTATTCAACAATTCAGTGCATAATTGTTTCATCCATGTAGTTGTTAAACAAAAAACATTAGTGAATGGAAGTGGTGGAAGAACATATATTAGGCCCACCAAGATCCTCAACTAACAATTCCAAGAACCAAGTCCATGTATCTTTATTTTGTACTTCCACCACAGCTCATGCAATTGGCATCATTTGATCATTTACATCCCTCCCAATAGCTGTCAACAATTCACCTCCATATCTCCCCTTGAGAAAACACCCATCCAAACCAATAATAGGTCGACAAAAAAAAAACTATCTTTGCAGGCTTTAAGACACATATAAAATCTCATAAAGTATGTTTTCCCTTCAATTGGATCAACTTTAACCTTTGCAGTTGATCCCAGATTAGATCTCAGAATTTCATGGGCATAATCATATATTCTTTTAAATTGTTCATTAAAAGAACCTTCAACTTCCTCATTGGCCAATGCCCTTGCTCTACGTGACATTGACTTAGTCACATTCATATTCCACTTTCTTGAGATTTTCTTACGAATATCCATAGCCCTAGTACTTGGATTATCTCTCATTGTGTTTTTTAACTGCCCACTTAACCACTTTGCATTTATTACATTCACATTGAATTCTACTACATGTGTGCTTGTCAACTACTTTCCTTAGTTGCCAAATGTTTTTAGCAGGGACATATCCACAATATGCAAACCACTTGCATTTTCCCTTAGCTCCCAAACAAATAACTCTAAGTCTGCGGTTATCATTTCTTTGAATTTTCAACTTCAAACCAAAATGCACACCATACGTCCTAATTGCATCTACAAATTGGGCCTTCATCCACCTGTTCATTATTAGCATCATCCTGCAATTCAGGATCAACTACATTATCCCCTGCATCTGGATGTTCATTATTACCATCATCCTACAATTTAGGATCAACTTCTTTGTCATTAATACCATCATCCTGCAATTCAGCCTCCACATTATTGCCACCTATACAAACACTATCACAATCCATCTGCCCCTGTACCTCAACATTTCCATTACCAATTTCATTGTTGACATCACCTAAAGGGTAATATTCCAAAAAGTTATCAACTACTTCAGCCTCAAAAACTGTGTGAACTACAAACAAATGCACATTCCCATTTCTTCTCGCAATATTTACCATGTGCAATGCTCCCTTATCATCACTCAACAACTTCAACTTATTCTTTAACACTGACCCTTTTCCAACTTTATACCACAATTCCTTCACAAGATGATAACCCATCTCTTTAAGTTTCCCTATAATCTCAAAGAAACTCCACCAATCAGGATCACATACCCATGTAGTTGTTTCCCCATCACTATAAATTAAGCTACCATTCTGTATAAAATGGCCACCATGGTGAAGCACAACTTCAAAACAATCATCAGACATCACAACCTATAAAGTAAAACGATTTACCCAATTCAAAAAGAATACCCAAAAAAATGCCACAAATTACAGCCCATACCCCAAAATAAACAGTATAAAGTCATAAAGGGGACCACAACCGACTTACTCACCGCATACTTTACTTTACACTTTACACTTTACAGAACCCCATAACATTTATGAAATTTAATCCCTTACCCCACAGCATTTATCAAATATATCACAACTTCGCACACACAAGGACCCCTACAGCACAATCCCCACAACAAAACCCCCACATTTACGCAATATAATACAAACCCTAAAACGAAAGTGCAGCTTCAAAAATCAAAAAAATCAGAATGCATTCATCAACTAAAATATAAAAAGCAGGAAAGAAAACTCACCTTCCACTCGAGGATTAACGCTCTGTCTTCCACTGCCAAAGCTCCGTCTTCCAACGAACGAAAGCAAATCTTCGACCTTCTTTTATTTCTGGTTTAGAGTGATGTTTTGCTCTCAGAATCATGAGCATCGTCAAGAACATAAAAAAGGTAAAAACATTTCTGCTATTTTTCATTCTTTTACCATATTTAACTTATTTTCTTTGTTGTATTTATTTGTTGGATGGATGTTTTGCTCTCAGATATACTTTTCTTTGTATTGATGTTTTGCTCTCAAATTCATGAGCACCGTCAAGAACATCCAAAAGGTAAAAAAAAAATTGATATTTTCTATTTTCTACCTTATTTGTTCTTCTCGCAGATCTTTTCTTCTTCTCCAAGATCTGAATACTTTGAATACTTTTTTATGTTTGTTTGCCTCTAATGAATGAATGTTTTTTGGCAGATAGATAAAATGTGTCAAGAACACAATAAAGGTTGAAACTTTTGTTCTTCTTGCTTGGTTCTTCTCGCATATCTTTTATTCTTCTCCTAGATCTGAATATTTTTTTATGTTTTTTTTCTTTGATGAATGAATGTTTTGTAGCAGATGGATGAACTATTCCAACAACACAATAAAGGTCGAAGCTTTTTGTTCTTCTTGCGAAATTTTTCTTCTTCTCCAGATCTGAATACTTTTTTATGTTCTTTTTCTCTGATGAATGAATGTTTTCTTTCAGATGGATGAATGGGTTGAGGAACACAATAAAGGTAGAAGCTTTTGTTCTTCTCGTACATCTTTTTTTCTTCTCCCAGATCTCAATATTGTTTTGTGTTTTTTTCTCTCTAATGAATGCATGTTGGAGATGGATGAACTGTTTCAAGAACGCAATAAAGGTATAAGCTTTTGTTCTTCTCGTGAATCTTTTCTCCTTCTCTTGGATCTAAATACTTTTCTATGTTTTTTTTCTCTGATGGATGATTTCTTTCTATCAAATTGATGAAATGTTTGAAGAACAAAATAAAGGTACAAGCTTTTCTTCTTATTGTGAATTTCTTTTCTTCTTCTCCCATATCTGAATTTTTTGTGAATCGTTTTTGCTTCTACCACCCGTATGTAATGTTGTATGTCTTCTTTCTTCTTTTTTATCAATGCAGTTTTTCTTTGAAATGAATTAATTGTTTCAACAAGACAACAAACCTACAATTTTTTCTTCTTCTCTTAGATGTTTTCTGATTCTACCACATTTAAGTAGTTTTCTGTCTTTTTGCACTTTAAAAATGAAAATTTTCTTTTAGATGAATGAACTCTTCTTTTTTTTTTCTTGACAAAGTGTCAAACACATTCATGTTTTTTTTAGTGATTTTCACTTTTGATTTTTTATTTATGGATTTTTGTATTTTTGGATTCATAGTTCTACTAAAGTTTTTGTTCTGCCACAATGAAAGTTATCTTTTTTTTCTTTTCTTCATTTTCAAATCAGATATGTATTTCTTTTTTCGAAAGATTCCATTTCAAATATTTAAATTTAATTTATTTTTTTATTATGCATTCCATTTTAATAACTCTGATGTTATTATTTACATTTACCGTTAGAACAGCCATGATCAACACATTTATAGTTTTGTTGTTATATTTGAATTAAAATTAATTTATTTTTGTTTATTTATTTAACCATAATTATTGCTATTTAATAAATCATGTAAGTGCAGGATAAACAATAAATGTGAACCATCATGGCGTACAATTGTAACTCTTGGAATAACTATCATTATCATATTCTCTTCATATAAATTGCGAATGTTGATTTTATTTGTATCTTTCAATTTGATCTATGAGTAACAATCTTCTCCCACTTCATTACCCATCTATAAGCAACAATCTTTTCCATTTTCTGTTAAAAATATTCTATTACTATTCTTCTTCATTACCAATATATTGTTATGGTTAAATATTAGTTAAAATTGTTTTCTATCACTTTTTCTATGTTATATAATTTCTTAAAAGTAGTAAATTATGAATACATTTATCAACACTTATGTGTATCCATTTTAATCAAAGTAATGGCAAGAAATAAATATTTAAATTTAATTAACTTAATTAAATATTACAAATGAATAAAAACAAACTAAATAATTAATAAAAATAAAGTTTGGATGAGAAATATTTATAACAAAATAAATACTTAAGAAGAAATAAAGATTGGAGAAACATTATTATAATATATTCATATTTGTCAAAAATGTTTATTGGTCAATAACGTTTACAAAGTTTGAACTTGAGGAGCGAGAATTACTTATTTTTGAAAGTGATAAAGACAAGATCAACAAGGATATCATAATTATCTATCCGTTTGATTAATTTTTTCTATTTCATTTCTTTTTCATCGCAAGTTTTTTATTATTATTTAAAAGACCTTTATGTTTACAATGTTTTATGTTTTCTATTTTATATTTTAAAATAATATTGTTTTGAATTCTTATTTTAATCATTATTAATTATTTTATATTACTTAGTTTTTTATATTTTCAAAACTTACTTTTCATCCTCCAAAAATTAAAAGAGGTTGAGAAGAATAAAAATAACTTTTCAATTTCTTCCAACACTACTTCCAAGATAAACTTTTGTCTCTTCCAACGCGTTTTTGTCATTAATTAACATTAATTATGAAGAAACAAATGACTTTTTATGTGTCTCAATGCAATGTTATATTTGAATTTATTGTATTATAATTTTAAATGAAAAATGTAAAAAATCTACCTACCTTCTTGAAAAAGTTTAAACTGGTCTCAAAAATCTTCTCACCTTCCTATAAAGTAAAAGTCATTTTGAATTACCAAATCTCTAATGATATCTAATCTAATATGTAATACATAATATTATATACAATTGCAAAGCTAACAATATTGTTTTGAGTTCTAAGTTTAACCATTATTAAACGTAAATATTACAAATACAAATAAATGAATAAATAGTGAATAGCGGACAACAATTAACTTATAACAAAGAACAAAGATATATACTTATTACATATAATATATAATAAATATTGTTCTTACGGAACCGAAGGTTGTAATTCACAAATCACTTGAGGGCTTCAGATGGTTGATCTCGGCTGTTCTCCTGTTGCTTCCAAAGGGATTCCAGGGGCGGAGTTGGGGACCTGCAAAAGACACTCCAATGCCTAAGTCAGCACTGGTGATATCAGAGTATCAAAATAATTTAATCCGTCATCAATGCATGGAACAGTGTGCTATTTATACCTTTTTTACCTGTGGGTCCTACCTGGAATGGGGTTTCTGGCCCAACATCCCCTTTTTTGGCTATTCTTGGATCCAGTGTTCAGAGGGGAAATTACCAAAGGATCCTTCAGGGGTTGGTGGTATTCGGTACTCGGTCATAAGGATCTCTATAGGTGGATGATCTCATCTTGTTGGTCGGAATGGCTGTCACAAATCTGGGCTGTCTCGTGGAGGGATATTTGCAATGCGGGGTAGGCGGCCTGCAATGCGGGGTAGGCGGCCACCAGGAGGTTCGCCAAAGACCACGTAGTTTGTTAGATTTCCTTCTGTGAGTATGCGGTCCTCGGTCTTGTTGAGGGCCGTGCTCTTCAAGGAGGGTGTTTGGTGTGATGTATGCGGCTTTGAGACTGCTAGGGGTGGTATATCAGGGGCTGGGATCTTCCAGAGTGGAAGGTGATGTATGTGGCTAGTGGAACTTTGGTCGAGTAAGCGGCTCTGAGACTTGCTGAGGGCCATCTATCAGGGGCTGGGGTCTTCCAGAGCGGGAGGTGATGTGGGCGGTCATTAGACTTGTTGGATGCTACATGAACCAGGTGGGCTCTGCTAAGGTAAGCGGTCAGGGGGTGCGTCTGGTGCCGCGTATCTAGGTATGGTTGGGACAAATACATATACTTTAGATTTTATGAATTTGTCAATAAACAAATAATAAAAATAAAAAACCTGATTGCACACATTTATCAATAAATTTATTCTATATTAAATAAGTGTACATCTTTTCATGCATTGATTTTAAATAATGAAATTAATTTCATAACATAAAATTTACTATTTGACAATTATAATACTAAACTACATGCAAATCATAAACTACAATTTATTTTTATAATAAATGCATATACAAGTGATATCCAAAATTTTCAAAAGATTAAAAAATTAAAATCAAGATCACACTCTGATAAATATTTATTAAAGTTTAATAGGTTAAATCTATGAATGACTCTTTTACTTAATTTTATTTAACTTTCCGAAGAAGATTTATACACCTTTCAAAACTTTTCATTTTTTCATACCTACTTTTCATCTCCAAAAATCAATTATATTGTCAAAAATAAAAATAACTTAGGATACATGTTCTCAAAGATGACGGTTTGCTTTTTTTTGTTTCCATACACTTAAGATACATATTACAAAATTTTAAATTCGAAATATATGGTATTAAAATTTGTATTTGAAATTCAAAATCACAAAAACTATTATAATATGGTAACAAAGTTTGATTAATTGTTTAATTCTTATTTAATTGATTTGGTAGAACATATAACATTAATATTAATTAATTTTCATAGTGGCATATTTTGAAAGTATGTTTTATGTGAGTAGTATCATCTCTCTATGTATGGCCACTGATTGAAAATGACAATTTCATAATTAAAATTTTAAATTATTTTAATATTGTAGTCGGTTACTCAAGTGTTATATCTTGGTATGTTTTATTTATTTATTTTATTTCTCATATCGTCCTAATGTTTTTGTTCCTGATAAAGAAAAAAAGAAAGGGCTTGATCATAATTGAGCATGTATATGAGCAGGTACTTGAGATACCTTTAGTTCAAGAGGTTGGTGCATCGAGAGCACAACGAAATTAATGTAACAATTATCAGCAGAAAGGTATGCTTGAAGCTAAGATTTGGAATGATATAGTTGATTCATGGAAGTTGTTCTTTTTCTTCATCTATTAGGAGACAAGTTCTTCTTCATCTTTATTGTTGTTTATATGTACAAGTTTAGTTCTTTATAGTTATGGTTGATTAATTTCACCGCTGATTTGTAGAAGCTGCAAGACAAAATGGAGTCTCAGCCAACAACTTCACCAGATGGAAGCAACTTAAAAGGAAACAACTAGGACAAAAATAGATGAAATTGAATCTGTGGAAGATATGAAGAATTAGTGGGTACATGATATGACTAAGACAGTTCCTTAGAAAAATGAATAACTTAATTGCCAATGTTAGCGTTATTACTTTTTGCATGAAGAGGTCACTATGGCAATAATAGATGAGAATACGCTTTGGGTCAAGATCATCATGAGAAAATGAGTAAAAGAAGGGATGTTTCAGGAAGTTGATGGAGACACTCAATTTTACTTCGAGATTGAGTTCATAAACATTAATTTCACTATCACAAAAGAAGCATTTTTTATTACAAGCTGAATATAGGTGATTCTGAGAATGATAATAATCAATAATGTTTTTTACTTCAATTATTTCTCAAATTCATAAGAAACTTGAAGATGATATGTGATTCATCTTTTCACGACTATCAAAAAGGACTTTTATTTTTTTGTAATAATGATTACAGTGACAACATAGAATTAGTTTAGTTTATGTCAATTAAGATATATGTTTTTTTGTTACAAATATGAATGATGTATGTACATCCTAATCCATCCTACCTCTTTGAATATATGTAGTGGGTTTTAACTAAGAGTCTTACGATATATAAAATAAAATTTGGTGTATTATTATTACATAATAAAAGAAATGTCAGAAAGAAAGGATATACACATAGACAAGAACTTGAAAGACTATGTCTACTTAAACCATAAAATAAAATGAAAGATAGTTATAACAAAACTATCATTGTTACATTTTTGCTCTTATATTTTGATGTACTTCAATATAAAAATAGATTACCGATAATCATGTATTAATTTAATTGTTATTATACATCTTTATATTAACAAATTTAAATAAAAAATATGTAAATATATATTATTATATAATAATATACTCTATTAGAAAACAAATAAAAAATAATAATTAAGGTCATTTAATTATTACAATTGTTTATTCATATTTCAAATATTGTTTGACACATGTACTTTATCATTTGTTCTAAACTTAACATATTTCTATATTCAAATCACAATATATAAAAACAATTTATATTATTATAAATAAACTTATCATATTTTTTTATTATTCATTATTTTAATTAATTATTATTTAAAATAATAAATATTTCATAAATTTTACTATTTTTTATATAAAATAAAATACATGTATATAAATATTTAATAAATCTTTATTTCAATAAAATACTTGCATTGGAAGGTTGAATTCTTTATTTCCATGAATAACATTAATATACCGTGTTTGAAGATAATTAATGTAATAAAATATGAAAATATGAAAAGAATTAAAATAAAATAAAAGATGGAAAATAAATCAAAAGAAGCAATTTCTCATCTATCTTCACGAATAACATTAATAAAAATTTCTTTACACAAGAAATAATAAATAGTAATGTTATAATTAATGAATACATAAAGTAATAAATAATAACTTTATAATTAAGAAATATTAAACCTTATTATGTTTTGGTTCTATACAAAATTGCGATTGCAAAATTGGAAAATTATAATTGTATTAATTTTTAATAAAATTGTTTTGTGATGTATTGCAATTGGATTTTAATGATATTATTATTTTTTATTAAGAAATGAATTTTAATTATATTAATGTTTAATTTAATTAGGTGAAAGGTAGTTGTGTGACTTAGAACACATATAACAAAAGACAAGGGCAAACTCTCTCTAAAGTTGGACTTTATCTTTCTCGCGCCATATGCACTCATGGACAACTATATGTAACAGTTTCTAGAGTTAAATAGAAAAAAATATTGGATTGAAAATACTAATTATGGATGAAGATGAAAATGTAACTAACCACTACAACTACAAATGTGGTTTACAAATAGATATTTAAAAATCTTTGATAAGAGGTATACAAATTAATCTTATAATATTCCAGTTATTTGTCAATTATTGTATTGCATTCTTTTGTTTTTTTAATCCAATTTTAAATTTAATAAAGTTATATCGATTTTATATTGCAGATTGTAATGGTCTTCTGAACAATGAAATCAGTAAGAAGTTTTGTATAGATGTTCATAACAAGTACATCTATAAATGTTTAAAAAATTATAACTTTATATTGAACAAAATAATAATTACTACAATTAGTATTGTCATGATCTAAATGTTTCAGAACTATTGCATTCATTTATAAACATAATAAAAATGATATTTCCTATTTTAAATCATATTTATCATTATTATTATTAATATCTACTTTTAACTTTTTAATTTTTTTCATTTACAAAAAAACAAAATTCATTCATTAAAGAATAACCCGTGCGTTGCACGGGTCAAAAATTCTAGTATTAGTAAAATTGAAACGCATGTCATTGTAAATAGAAGTTTACAAACAAAAATAAATTCCTTGTTTGACATGATTAGTTGGGTCATCCTGAATCTATCATGATACGAAAAATAGCTTAAATGTGAACACCCACTTAAGAGTCCTAAACTTCTTCAATCTAATGATCTCTCACGTATTGCTAGTTCATAAAGGAAAGTTGACAATAAGATCATCACCAGAAACATTAGAAATAAATCAATTTCATTTTTAGAACGAATAAAAAACAATATTTGTGGTCAATACACCCATCATCTGGATTATAGATATTTCATGGTTAATTGATGCATCAACTAGAAGGTCACATATTTGTTTATTATTAACTTGCAATGAGAAATTTACAAATTTATCAGCACAATTAATTAAGTTAAGAGCTCTCTAACTAGATTATCTGATTAAGATAATCCATCCTGATACAGTTGGTGAATTTACATCTCATGCTTTTCATGAGTATTGTAGGTCAAATGGAATTGAAGTTGAACACCTAGTAGCACATGTTTAGACTCAAAATGGACTTGCAGAATCATTAATAAAACGTATAAAATTGGTTGCAAGACCACTACTTATAAGAGTTAATCCTTCAATGGCTACTTGGGGATGTGCAATTTTGAATGTTATAGTATTGATTTGCATCAAACCAACAAGTTATCATAAATATTTTATTATGTAGTTGGTTTTGGGTCGATAACCTAATATTTCTCGTTTAAAATATTTTGGGTGTGGTGTATATGTTCCAAATTTCCCCACTAAAAGGAACTATGATGGGTCCTCGGAGACGATTGAGAATATATGTTGAATGTGATTCTCCACCAATAATAGAATATTAGGTTTTCCAACATTAAGGGAAGAAAGAAAGCATTGGAAAAAGATATTGCTTGAAATAAATTATCATTATCTTGTCATGATCCTGGTACAAAATAATATGAACTAGAAGTTCAAAGGATAATTCCTTTACAAAATTATTCAATCAATTACCATATGTTTTTATTTACGCAAAAAGAGTAAATAAATTATATATACCAACTGATAATGCTTTGAATAGAATTGATATTAATTTATAACACGCTTGAAGCATGGTATGCCTGTTAGTTCCAAAGACACCTTTGAAACATGGTAGGTCTATTGGTTCCAAAGATAAAAACCCTCAAATGAAAAAAAGAGCTAAAATGTAAGATGACTTAGTAAAAAGGTGGAAACCCCAAAAGATTTATTTAACATAATTAATTATTCGGTTCCAGAAGAACCTCAAGTACCTGAAATTGTTGAAAATGATGAGATCTCAATAAATTATGTCATGAACAAGATAATATGGAATCAAAATGAAGTCAACATTGATGAAATTTTTTTCATATAATATAGCAATGAATGTTATGAGTGACAATGAGCATCAATAACCAATGATCATTGAAGATTGTCGACAAAGAAATGATTGCCTAAAATGAAAAGATGAAAAATAGCATAACTAAATTTGCTTGCTACACGAAAGGTTTTTGGACCTGTAGCTCGCACACCCGAGGGTGTGAAACCCATTAGGTACATATGGATTTTTACACAATTGTTAGATTCAAAGCACAATTGATTGCTCAAAGTTTTTCACAAAACCTTATATTGATTTGTGAAGAGACATATCCACTAGTATTGGATGCAATAATGTTTCGATATTTGATTATCCTAGTTGCACAAGAAGGTTTGCATTTACATCTAATAGATAATGTTATGACCTATTTGTATGATTCTCTTGAGAATGATATTTATATGAAAATCACTTAAGGATTTAATTTTCTCAACAAGCCAAATTCCAACTATACTGCAGCATTCCCATCATCCTGACGACTAATTGGGGTTTCCACATTTACTCACACCAAATAATTGGTGATCATTGCAAAAAGGAAGACCACAGAAGAAAACATACACAAGCAAAAAGGTAAGCTAGAGTAAAATAATTTTTAACATAGCATTGAGCAAGCAATATTAAAACAGTTTTCAAACAGGCAACACAGTAGGCACTCAAACATGTGATGGCAAACAACGAGACTCTATGACTCAATTATCCAAATACATATAATAAAATCGAATTCATTGGATGCTTGCACCTGTGGTGGCCTCTACTGCACTACAGAGTCATTGCTAATGGGTTTCGCCCTACCACGCACAAGGTTAGCCCATGATCATCTAAGGTCATTATCTTGCCAAAGACTAGGACCTCATGTTACTTTCACCACTTGAATCAGTCTGCTCTATATGGGACTGAGTAATTCTTTAGAGTTTCATGATGCAACCTTGTAATGAGTTCAAATTTTTGCCCTCATTTAATATTTAAATTTGGGGATTTAATTGAATTTTCTGTGCTAAAAGATTGATTTAATTAGGATTTGTGATTATTGGATTTATTGAGTAAGTTTGGTAAA
>Ga0214543_1005774_pt1 | contig 22477 bp, 13 predicted proteins | sample CNSS2metaG_FD_160094 | JGI IMG/M metagenome (GOLD analysis project Ga0214543, IMG submission 160094) | Root nodule microbial communities from cowpea collected in UCLA plant growth center, Los Angeles, California, USA - CNSS2 | ecosystem: Host-associated > Plants > Roots > Nodule | place: USA... | reverse complement strand
TATATATATATATATATATATATATATATATATATATATATATATATATATATATATATATATAACACTAACAAGGATATGTGATATGTGTGGAGAGATACCTAGCCACCTATTTTATATCTTTTAACATTTTCCTTTAAGAAGAAAATCCCTTTCGCTAACTCCATTCATTCTCTTTGAACTAGCCCCACCCCGTGAACTCATTTTCATTCCATTTTGACGTTTCCAAGTAATACACCTTAAGTAAAGGACAATGTATAAACTCTCTCACCCTTTGCCCTACTCAATAAACACCTAAACCTATCATTTTAATTTTTTGGTCCTCACTTTCTCTCTACTCCATGTTTCACACCCAACAAAATGTTATATAATATCTTACAAAACACCACTCTCTTACCTTATGTTTTCATCCTAAATATGACTTTTGTACGCTTCCCAAGGAATTCTACCATATTTATCCTCGCAAAGTGCTTAAACCAAGGAATTGTACCATATTTTATCGATAATGTTTCATTTAATGAAACTAGAATCGCAATTTGAAACCTTGTTTAATTCTACTGTTACTGAAACTAAAGATATGAGAATAACATTTCAATGTGATGAGATAAATACCCAAAACTAATAATATGACAATTAATTATTGGTTTATCCCATATGGCACAGTGGGTACTAGTGATTTGATTTTGATTTCAGGTTTTATTCAATATTGAAAAGTCGCCTTTCGATCTAAAAAAATCAAATAAATTCAGCTTGTCATGATGTTATTGCTTACTAATATTGAAACATTAAGCTAAAGTATACAGTCTAAAACATCAAGTGGCTGTAGTTTAGTGGTGAGAATTCCACGTTGTGGCCGTGGAGACCTGGGCTCGAATCCCAGCAGCCACAATTCTTTTCAGTTTCTATTTCTTTATTGTATTTGGTTTATTCTTATATTTTATTTATACATTACACGAGTTTGAGCATAGTTTAACTAGTTTTGACGGATAAAGTTAATACATTAAAGAACAACTCCTAGTAAAATTGAAACGGTTTTGAACTAAAAATAACTCCATTAAGTTCTCATTTTGTTTTTCTGTCTGTTCTTAAACTCATATTACTCGGTGGATTTACACTATAATAAAAAAGACCCACGATGATATCCAAGTTATTTCCTTTTGTCACATTAAAGGTCTATATCACAAGACTATATATAAAACCTTAAAACAAAACTACTTCAGATAATGCAGAAACTTCGAAACAAAATTTCAGTAAAATACACAGGCGAGCCATGATATATATGTTTGTAGTAAAATTAAAGAAACAAGTACACTTTTGTTTTTTTCTTTTCATTCAAACACTAAACATTGTGCACACGAAACAGGGAGGAGGTAAATGATGAGATGAACAAGGAATACAAATAAAAGCAGAAAGTAAAGATGGCCATGAACCTTTTTATTTTGCTGCTAAAACAACAATATATATGTAAGAAGATGCGAAATTGTATGCATGTTCTCAAGGCTTGGAAGAAGAAGCTTTGTTGGCCATGTTTGTGTTGGCAGGTGGAGTGTAAAAGTAGTAACTTGAAGGAATTGCTGGGTAGTTAGGTTTCAAAAATGAAGGCAACCTGTATTCTGGCCATGGTGTTCCTGGTGGAAACTCAAAAACGGGAATGTTTCCCAAATCAGGAAGTGATGGAGACAAAAGTTTTCTGCTGCTACCTTCAACCTCACCAATGCTGTGAAGTGACAACACAAGGAGGAAAGCTAAGAACAGAAAACGGAGAGAGGCCATGTTTTATGAAATGATGATAGGTGTATATGTGGTAGTGTGGTGGTGACACCATGGTCTTCTGCTATGGACTTTTATAGTCCAACTTGGATGTTGCAGGTTCTTTGATTTTAAAAAGGAACAGTTGAATATTTTGACACTGAATGATGTTTTGTGAATGAGATTGACACATGTCATTTGGTTTTAATTTAATGTTGTCATTTGTTGGTGTGCACTGTGCATTACTCATTTCAATTAAAATGGTAGCTGCATAAGTGACCCACTTTATACCTTTTTTGTAGTCATCTATCTTTGCAGATAGCCATCATTTTCTGCCACCAGAGAGTGCAATTCTACACGAGGCTTGTTTATTCACAGACTTCATTGTTTTCGCTTTTGATTCAATGCACTGTCTTCTAAATGCCTTACACATACGTTTGTTTATTTCTGCACTCTACTAAATAATTGTTATCATTTATTTCACTGCCTTGTTAATGTGTAAAATAATGTTCACACAGTTCAACCAATATCAGTGCCACTTGGGTGGTTAGAAAGAGAGATTAATAATGTAGGTTCAATTACATTTTTAGGGTTCCTGTTTTAACCCTACATGTATATTAGGTCTCTAATTTAAATTGCTCATATTTACTCTCATCATAATTATAAGCAATTCTTTAAATTTAGTTTCTAATCCCCGGGAATTCGTTCAATAATTAATACAAATCCAAATTACAATTTAGTCTAACGTTTTCTAAAATGAATTATATAAAACAAATTGATTACATTTATGTTAATTATTAGATGAAATGTAACAGTAATTAAAATTGCAAGAAGTAAATGCAAACAATTTAAATTAAAATTAAGAAGAACCAAGTCATACATTAAGTCAAACATGAGGAACTTAAGCACATCGCACTAAAATCATAGCAGTAATGTAATGAAATATGAAAAAGAAAATTCAAACTATGCTTCCAGAAGACTATAAATGTGAAATGTCCACTATTGACTAAATTCAAACTGAAATTTCGGCCTATCATAGCCAAGAAAAAATGAAGCAGTTAAACATTTTATTTTTCTTACATTCACAACTACGAATATCCATATCAACCTAACCACATTCAAATATGTTAACTTAGGTATTTTGAAATTCAATTAAATTCACTATTAAGTTAAGTTTTGGTGTTGAAAAGAAAATTCATGAATTAGCTCAATCCATCTATTAATATAATTGTTTTTAATTTAGTATTTGCATGTGATTTATAAAACTAAAGATTGAGATTCTAGTGAAAAATTACATATTTATCATAATGATAGTTGTTGGAAAATTGTCATTTAAAATAACATGATATTATTATTTTTAAATAATACAATTTTCTGATGACAGTTGTTCAATTATTATTGTTATTGTTTTGTACTTTTAACGTAGAATCATAAATGTATATGTTATGAAATCATCTCAAAATAACATATTTTTGCCCCTTTATTGATTCGTTCATCGTTTCTCTTTCGTTTATTGCCACTGATCCCTAGTTATAGAAGTAGTTCGTTTCAGCATTCTTTTTCTTTGCAACACAGTTCTCCATTGCTCAACCGTCTGCATTTGGAGTCATGTGAAGGGTAAGTTGGTTGAACTAAATGTTGGTTTCATTTATTATTGGTACGATTGAATATTATAATTAATGTGAATGAATATTATTTTATATAATTGTTTATATATACTGGTGAGTTCTACAATAATTTATTATCATGATGTTATAAGAGATTTAATGGGTTTGTGATAGGAGTGGAATCTAATATATAGCACTGCATATAGAAAACATGTGTTCTGAAGAATCTACTCATTAAAGTAGATTAAGTGATTCAGCTCTTAAATAATTATATGTTAATTTAACTTTAGGGAAGAATGTGAAAGTGTAAACTCTCACATTTATAATTTATAATTGTGACACGCAATATTAATTGGTGTTGATATCGTTTAATTCTTTGCATGATGTAGTATTATTAGATATAGAGTGTTTCATGTAACGACTCCAAAAATAGAGAAATTTTATCTCTAGCAATCATACATTACAAATATTTGAGCAAACCTGGTCAATGAGATAAAGTAAACATACAAGAATATACATACATCATGGAGTCAAAGTCCTTAATATGAAAATTTCTCAAAATAGAAACATCATCAAGTTCTAAATTTCAGGTTTCAAAAATACAATCACATCACATATTACATTCATATATATTAACCATTTCAACAACAAAACCTCGAGTACAAACACTACTCTTAGGGCCTTGCTTCACCATTACCTATAGGCTCAAATGCTCATATTATTATAGTGATCATTGTAAAAGAAATACGCAAACAAACACACCAATAAAAAAAAGGGGAAGCTAATATAGTTTTAAACATACTTTTAGTATAACATCTATTATAAGAGCAATCCTTACTACTAACAACCAACAAAATCGATTTATCTATAAAACAACCTAGTTCTAACATGATACATTATTAAAATTTAAATTTTTAACGTCAGTTAAGAGTGTGGTTTAGTCGCGATTTTAACTGCTACCAACATAGGATTTAGTGTCACAATGTAATATCGGTTAAATATAACTGTCACTAAAATAATTTTAACGAATGTTATAACTACAAAGAAAATAATATTATTTTTAAAAGAAACATCTAATATTTAGCGACAAATATAACCATAAGCAAAATCATTTTTTTTTTAAATATTCAACATTTAGTGACAATTAGAAAACACAATGAAAGATTTAAAATCTAAATAACTTTATTCTATTTATTATATACTTATTTACATTTTATAATGATATAAGTCAATGTCTTTTGAATCGTTGAATTTGTTTTGTGGGTTTGTTTTGAAATAATGAAACAATAAAAAAACACTAATAGAAAAATACAAATCAATGACAGCTTATTATGATAGGTGTAATACACATATCATAATAAGTTGGTTGGTGACATTTTTGTAATAAAGATTACTTATTATGATTAATGTAACTAGACTTGTCATAATAAGTGAGCATGGTGATTAGTGAAAAATATTATTATGTTAGTTATTGAGTGACTTGTCATAGTATATGCTTACCATGTATGAATATTTCTCATCATAGTATGTTTGAATCCTTACTCGTATTTTCTCTCAAGCATTTCACTTCTCCTCTTCGTGTTGTAGTAGTTCACAAATCAAGCTTTCTCTTTCAACTAGCATTCTTACCAACTCCATTGTCGCGTCTTACATTCTCACAACTTCTATTGTGGTTGTCTTCCTTCATTATTGCATTATCATGAAGAGGTAAGTTATTGAATCCTACAATGTTATATTCAAACTCGCTTCAATTTCTTAGGGTTTATAATCATTCTCAAGGGTAAACAATTGGGAGAATCAACGGGAGGTTGCCACGGGGAGGCATTTAATGGTTGAGGAGTTCGAGATGATCGTGGGGTACTCTCCCATCGTTCAAGAGCTAATGCAAAGGCAAAATGTTGAAGAGGCTAGCTTCGATTCCAATGCGAGTGACTTCAAATTGAAGAAGGAGCGGAGTTGTTGAAGAGTAATAGAGTGTCACGAGCTTCATTACCAGGAACAGGGATCAACGGAGTAGCAATGAGAGTGACACCTCGTTAGAGAAGGCAACCGATGATACAACTCCACCACCGAAGACAACCATGAAGTGTCATTTCATGGTTTAGAGAGGGTGACGTCGCTTTACAAGAGCCAAGAGAATCAAGTGCATAGTGGGTCTATTTGGAGCATTAAGTTTAGTTTGGATGGGAACTATTTAATAAGTTTTATTGAGGATTATATGATTCATGTATGGCAGGTGATGGAGGCTAATGAGAGTTTAAATACACTTTCCTCCTTTAACCTTGTAAGGCATCTTTTAAGGATAAAATTGTGACGCAACTTTGAGTTCTAAAATAGATAATACCTCAGTTTTGATGATTGATCCTAACGATGCTATATCGATGGACTTGGGATCGGATCATTGGTGTCGTCTATAGGGATGCAAACTCTTTTAACCCTCGTCTGGGGGGCTTATGTTTCGGTACACTCAATAATCCCATATCGTAGCATTCAAGACCAACGACAATTTAAATACACATTCCTCCTTCAACCCAATGAGGAGCCTTTTAAGGACAAAATTGTGATAGAGCTATGAGTTCCAAAGTAGACAATACTTTGGTTGTGGTGATTAACCCTAACAATACTATCTCGATGAACTTGGTTGTTCCTGTACAACAAAATAATCCCACATCGCTTAGGATTCAGGGTCAAGGGCAATTTAAATACGCTTCCTTCTTTCAACCTTTTGGTGTGCCTTTTAAGGAAAAAACTTTGTTGTACCTTGGTTGTAGTAAATGACCCTAGTGATGCTATCTCAATAAACTAGGGATCAGAACATTGACACCATCTGTGGGAACAAAAACTCCCTTAGCCATTGACTGAGACACTTGTTCTAGTACACATAATAGTCCTACATTGCTTAGTAGTAAAATTATAAAACTATAATTTTTAATTTTATGATATTATAATATTTTATTTCTATAATTTTTCATTTTGCAAGTTTGTAATTTGATAAAGGCATAATTTAATAATTTTGTTAATTTCATAGTTTTCTTAGTTTTTTAATATTTTATTTTTATAATATTATAATATTATTATTCTTTAATTTCACCATGTTATAATTTTAAGAATTTATAGTTTTATAGTTTAATAATTTTGTAATTTTATAATTTATAATTTATAATTTTAAAATTTAAAAATTTAAAATTTAATGTTTTATGATTTTATATTTTATATTTTATAATTTATGAATATATATTTTATAATGTTATAATTTGATGTATCTGTCAAAATATTTTCTATTAAATATAACACTCAATTAAAAAGTTTGAATTTTTTAAGACTTAACAAATTATAAAATTTTAATAAAAACTCAATTGAAAATTTTTAAAATTATAGTACATAGTATCAAAGTATCAATTGAGAAGTTATAGTCTGTAGTATCAAAGTTTTGCAAAAGAAGATAATTAATTTTTTACACAACTTGAACCAAAACATAAAGACACAATTATACTATGCAAAATGTTCAAAATATGATAGGCAACATAACATAGACCTCCATAAGAACTATCTATCCTAGGATTTATCCTCACCTTTACTTAGAAGCCCTTCTGCTCACCAATATGGTGATCATTATAAAAAGAAAACACAAACAAACACACAAACAAAACAAACAAAGGTAAGCTAATTATTTTGGCTTAAATACTAATTTGGTCTAGTTTGTTCATTTTGATTCTCATTTTGTTCCAATGTTCAATCAGGTTTCAGTTTTTGTTAATTTTGTTAAATTTAGTCTTATTTTGCTAATATCGTCTAAATATTTAATAGTAAAGTGCACGACGTGACTCATTACTATTACGTGGCTCTCCAACTCATTTTTTTTGCCATCACACACTTACCTTAATGCATCATCATATTCCTCACCTCCATTGTCACCTCCATCATTGAAACCCTATTCACCTCGACAATTTTCATACACAAATTTTAATTTCTGTTTTGCTCCTTAGTTTTAATAGTTTTTGGATTGTGCATTTATGGCAGAGGAGAAGAAATTGGCAACAGAAGTAGGGATGCCCAAAAGCACAAGAAATATGCAGATTCTGCTTAGGAGGAAGCAACATTAACACCAAATTTTGCTTCTCTAAATCACCCACAATTACAACATTCTATTCAATCACAATGATCGAAACTGATTGAAGAAGAAGTGGAGGGTATGCCCCTGGTGTTAATAGAAGGTGTGCCCCTGGGTTTCCCTTTAAAGTGTGCTCCTAGTTTAAGGTTTTAGGTGTGCTGATGCTTCTCTATCTAAATCATCCATTTCCTCACCAGAGTTCCTTAATGCATTGAATGGAAGTGGAGGAAAATGGAAGAAAAGATGAATGGTTAGGTGGAAGGTGTTTGAGAGGACGAAAGTGGATAAGTGACTGAGAACAAAAAATAAGAGAGAGAGAATCTACGTAGAAGGGGAGGAGAGGAAGAGGCTAATGGAGGTGAATTGGGTGATAATGAAGGAGAAGATGGGTTTCAATGATGAAGGTGAGGAAGATAATAATGTGTGAAGATGAGTGTGTGATGAAGAAATGAAGGAGGTGAAGTGCCACATAATAGTAATAAGCCACATACATTTTACCGTTAACTATTTAGACGATGTTAGCGAAAAAGACTTAATTGAAAAAAATTAACGAAAGTTGGGATCTAATTAAACATTAGAACAAAATGAACAAAATGAAGACTAAATTGAACAAACTAGACTAAAATAGGGACCAAATTAGTAAAACACACATATTCTAATTTTACAAAATAAAGTAGCCCTTATTACTTGTAACATAAAACCATGCATTTTTTTTCTCCAGAACAAACAAATCACATATATGATATATTATTCTAGACTTAATATCCAGATTTATGTATTAACATGGACACAAGAAGCCTTGCAACTGTCACAAAAGTGGACTATAGCAAAGGCACCTATCATAAAGTTACTTATGGCATCGTCAAACGAGGAGTCCCGCCCCTAATCTCGCCATAAGAACCTCTTTCAACTCTCACCACCTGGACTACAACACTCTAAATGAGTTGGCAAGTCTAGTAGAGTATAGGACGACTATTGTCCAATATGTATCTCTAGTCAATGCATAACACTAAACTAACAAAGTAATAATGCCCTTTAAAGTTGAGAAACCAAGAGAACAAAAAATACAAAACAATCATGAATGATTAACTGTTATAACTAAATACCTTAAATAAAAAATCCCAACGGTCAAAAGGAAAAATCATATGCCTAGGATGTACTGTCAAAATTTCAGCTCGATCTGATGCTTAATGAAGTAAGAATCTCATATTTCTTGAGATGACTTGAGCATAGAGTGGCGTTCAAAATTGGGAAAGTGGCGCCCAACGCTACCAACCCCTGGAACCCACTAATTTGAGAGTGCTTGGTGGTCCAAAAGTAGCGCCAAGCGCTCCAAGTCAGTGGCGCCAAGCGCCCCAAGTCAGTGGCCACTGTCTAAGTGGTGCTCGACAATGTACTAGAAGTCTAAACTCCCTCTTTGAGCTTTGATTGAGTAATTTGACACTTCTTGAATTCATCAATACTGAATAAACCACATAATACTTTATTATTTAGATTCTTATCTCAAAGGGTCTTAAATTAGTTCAATTCAAAGATCTAACAGATGGAATTCCTAACCATAAACCAAGACTTTTCATGCTTATCACCATTCACAATTGCACCAAAACATGTTGAAATCATCGATCTCACCATTTCTATTCTCATTCCAATCCTGATATTAAATTAGACATACCAAGATAGATTCTACATTCAACAATGTTTATCATGTAAAACCCCAAATCTAAAACACAACATAAATGAGTAAATAAAAAATCCTTCATCTCATTTTCAACAACAATAACCATCAAGCATTTCAATTTGGTCACCCAATCATAGTTTTAAGATACAGATTCAACAATTAAAACGACTACTAAGATAATAACTAAAATTAGCTTCCCTCACATACATCCAATCTAAAGGAATGGTTTCTAAAGATATGATGTATTTTAAAATAATAAAACTCGTTTTATTAAGAATCTATTTATATTAAAATATTTTATTATTTAAATATTATAGTTTCTTTTTTAAGACAACCACTCTAAGGCCTTTAGGTTACAATATTTTTATTTTTAGTTTAGTTCTTAAAAACGGCTTATTACATTTTATTTTTAGAAATACTTTTAAATTTTCAATTAAATGACACATTTTGAAGAAATTATTAATAAAGACATAAATCTTCTTCCTTTTTTTTATTTATTATTTATCATACTTTTAACATATTTTATGGTTATTGGTCACTTTTGTCTTTAAGAATTTGAACAAGAGAATAGCTAGTCAAATATGATCTAAAATATCATGATGAAAACTTAATAAAAATATTTTGTATTGGTTAATTTTGCAACAAACGTAAAAATATTTATATAAATAAAAAATACTATTATTCACATTACATAGATTTTTAAACAATTGATATTAAAAATTAGTATAAAACGTACTTTTGGTGGTAGCAAAGATAGGACTTTTTAGTGTCATTTGTTTATTTAAAGTTATATGTATAATAAAGGGTAAATTTGTTGTAAGGCATAAAACGACAGAAACAATTAAACTTGGCATAGTTGATAAATTAGTAGGTTGTCCTTCTTGTTAGATATAGTAATTGTAATTAGGCTAACCCTAACTCATAATGACATTATTTTATACGTATAATACTCACGAGAATAGTCGTCTATACTCTACGGTATACGTACTAGTAGTCTTTAAGCCATTATTATTCATTTGGGCCCTAATCTGTTAGGTAGGTACCGTTGAGTATCTTATAGTGAGGCTAACTAAATATACGGCGTAAATATTCAATGTAAGTCCATTATTATTTTGAGAAAAATAATTGAGAAGGTTGAGTTTGAGAAACATTTATCTTCATTTTAAAAGTACAATTTATGGAAAAAATCACTTGTTAACATTATTATTATTATTATTAAAAATCACAATTTTTAAGAAATTCAAAATACACTAAATTTTTAATCACTTTTATTTTCAATTGTTTCAATTTTTTTAAAATACTTTATTTTTTCATATATCAATTCAAGTTGATTGAGTTTTAATTTTATTGTTTATTTCAATTATCATTTTATATAAACATTTATTTCAATATTTAATAATTTAAAAATATTAGTTGCTGGTATTTTATAATTGATATATATTGATAATTATCATGTTTTTATTATGTTTTTTTTTTTAATTTTTTTTGTTATTTTTATTATTATCGTTTTAAATAATTAAAGGTTTATTAAATAATTTTAGAAAAGATAGGTATTTTATCTTTTATTAGATAATTAAGGTTTTATTTAATAAATTGGAAAAGATAAATATTTGATTTATATTTTGAGGATAAGTAAAAATCTTTGAAATTTAAGTTATCAACATAATCAATTATCAATATAGTTGATTACTTCAATTACAAGTTCAAGTAAATATTCCAAGATCAATTCAATTGTGAAAGCCTTTAAATAGAAAACTTTATAGAGTTACAAAAAAAATCCAACTTCCGTTTTGGAGGAGAGATGGAACTTAATCTTTAGAGGTAGAAGCGCATTTCGGAAGCTAGAGGCATTCATTATTACTCTTTTTCCTAGAGTTAAAAATGAATAGGAGTAACTAACTTTTGTATTCACAAGGGTTGGATGTAATGTACTTTCAATCTTTGTGATTTCTACTATTCGTTATATATTTCTTTTCCATACTCTTATGTTCTATTCCTGTTCTAACTGCATGAATTGGTTAATTGCATATTTGTGAGTATCTAATCATTGGACACGATGTTAGAACCTAGGCTAAAATAGAGGAACTAATTGATTGTACATCTAGACATAAAGTGCATCATTGGTCATTCCTAACATCCAAATTTAAAGCTTAATGCAAACTTTTAATAATAAAAAGGTCTAAGTCATCAAGACTCTTATTAATAAGTTTATAGTTGTTGCTAAGGCATTAGGACTTGTTATATAGTGGTGTGAATGCTAGAGTGAGAATTGGATGTATATTTTTTTGTAGTATTTTCATGTGATTTGGTGCATGAAATGTAACCCTATTGAAGTCTTTACCGCATAAGTATTTACATAAATTTAATTGATTCTAGATTTTAAAATTATTTTATAAACAAAATCAATACCTTTTTATTACTTTAGAGTTTTCTTACCCTTAATTAGTGAAAAAACATAATTTTTCTCAACAACATAAGTCTTTATGGGAACAATATCAATATCTGTACTTATCCACTTATTACTTAAACCATATTGGGACACACTAAAAGAAAGGGTTAAATGGTTTTAGATAAACATGAAAACTTTTCACAATTGTAATTTCAAAAGCATAATGGCTTTAGCTTTCACAAAGAGGCATGTTGTACACACACATATTATTCACTTACACACATGCTCACACCCATACATACACACATATATATTAAAGGAAACAAAAGTTGTCCATAATGTTTTCACAAAGGGTGTGAATCTGAAGGAAAGATGCATATATAGTATAAACATTGGTCCTCAATAATCTTATATCGATTTTCCTCAACATTGAATTATTTGTAGTTCTTCTTTTAAACCTATAAAAGATTTCACTGATTACAAAGGATTACAAACAAGTTTTTACACTACCATTCCCTGACTACAAGTAATTTCTATGTCACTTATGGAAACAACTTAAAATTTCTCGAGTTTAAAATTTTAATAAGTATTCTTTTTCACTAAGTCACTATTAACTTTCACAAGTTAGCAAATTTTGGTAAAGATATATTCAACACATAAGTATTGGATTGAAAATCAACATATAGTTTTAGACATTAACACAAAAATAGCCATTTAGAATCACCTAATTTTCGTCAAACAACGAAATAATCCACATAAAAAAATGTGTAACAATTTTGTAAATAAATGAGATCTTTTATTGACTAACATAAAATAGATAATTTACGTTGAACCACATAGTGTCTAATGTAAATTATTTGTTTTACGTCAAACATTGTAGGGTTCAACGTAAATTTCTTTTTAAATATCATATCTATGATCTCCTCCTAATTTCTCACTGCAAGTAAACATGCTAAAAATGCTCCTGCGAGTTAAGGTTTGTTTCCTAGTGACAAAATGGTGTTGGTTTGGGATTCCTTTATGACCATTCTTTCGTGGTGGGCTTCTCACGGACAACCTTCTATCCGATTTGTTTCTTCATTAAGGATTGTTTGCTCAACTTTTACATTTTTATTTGTGACAATGACTATTTTTAGGGAACTCAATTATGGCTTTGTATGAATCTCTTTGTTTGTATATTGTGTTTGTCATTGCAAGAATATGATGTAGTGGTAAAAAAAATTTGTGTCTTTTGGACTCATGACATTTAAAAAAAAAAAAAAAACTAAACCTGGATTCTCACCTTGCTTTATTTCTACCACCAATAAAAAAAGAGCTATAATGAAATGTGTATTTTTGAACTTGTTTCAATTTTGTATGTTGTGTATCAAATAAAAGATTTTTGATAAAATTGAAGAAGAGTTGGTAACAGAGAAGTCAAAGTTAAGACAGAGGTTGGGCCTCTCAAGGAGAAGATTGAATTATACAAGTTTAAGGGTATTGAAGCCAAGGATGAACGGGAAATTAGAGATTTTAGTCTTTGTTCGACTTCAATTCTTGTACAACTAAATCTTCTTCCTGTGTGCCCCAACTTTTGTCCTAGGTTTGGCTTCTTTGTTTACCAACTCTTCTTCAACTTTATCAAAATCCTTCATTACACACACACGCACGCACATAGACACAACTAAAGCAAGCTTAGAAATTCTCATTTCATTTATAGCTTTTTTTTATTGATCATAGATATTTCTATGCTGGATCTGATATAGTTCGACATAACACACAACTAAAGCAAGCTTAAAAATTCTCATTTCATTGTAACCTTTTTTTTATTGATCACAGATTTATGTCGTGTGTTTTTCGTGCGACGTAAATTTACGTGTCCTGCGCCAGACCTAAAATAGATATAAAAAATCTAAAATAACATATGTAATTAGATGGAGCTAATAAATCATTAAATAATCAAAACTAAATAGTAAATGAGTTAAAGTGGAATAGTTTTTAAAGATAAGTTATTTAATGAGTAACAATTTTAAGAAATGTATATACACTGAAAATGTATTCCTTCCACAAATAAGTACAAACTCAATTTTGAGTGTGAATAGAAAGAATATTGAAGTAAGTAAGAAGTCTCATTATAGAAGAAGGCACATGTCCTGATCATTTATTATTTAGCAGAATCATTAATTCCAATCTCTATTAAAGTATTTGCACTTCTGTAATCAAGAATACGTATATGTTCTTCGTAAAGAGTTAGAATATTATAAATAGTCCTTTATATTTAATATATTTTCTATGGTTAATAAAAAAATTAAAATTTCTATTTTATGTGATTTTTAGAAAATTATTTTAACTTACAGTTCGGACCCAAAAGCATTTAGACAAGTTGTTACTTAGCACCCCTTACGGCGATACTCACCAAGTATGAAGCTTGAACAATAAAAGAGCACACAAAGTGGAGCAAAAACTAGAGTCAAAGGACTGAGGCTGATTAATGTGAAACTTGTAGACAGTTTGGTGGTTGGGGAAAACCAATTATGGAGAATCAAGAAACACTCAGAAATGTTACTTCTTAGGAAACTTTCTTAAATGAAGTTAAACTAGGAGGTTCAGGTAGGCACTAGCTAGACAGAGTACTATGTTTTAATGTTGGTAGTGACGGCTGCAGTAGGAACTAGGGATGACAAAATTAACAGATATGTTGAGTTTTGGGGACTCTAGATTGACAGACCAATAAAACTGCTTTTCCAACCATATTGTCTTGTCCTCTTGAAAACCTCACTTAAAACTAAATACAATTGATTTTGATAAAACAATTTTGAATTTCTCAACTTTTACTATGGTGTATGTGTCCAAATTAATTTCATGACCGATTTTGTTGTTGTTGGTTTAACTAACTGAGAGCTAATGCTGCGTTTGAGTTATATACCACATCACAATACTGCTGTTAAATGTATTTCAATTTCACCATGTCAAAAGAATAGAAATTCAAGAATGGGACAAGTCTACACAGATTTAACTACCCATCGGTTTTGCGTATGTAACTCTATTAGCCTTTCTTTTATCTTAGCTTGCTTAATTAAATATAATTATGTTATTTTCCTTAACGATTCTTCCTACTTTCTACGTCTGAGTTGAGGCCAATGCTGCACATGATCACGAAATACCAGATTCCAGAATTAGAAGTTCATAATCTCAATTACTCGTGTTGACTATTAATATTCACTTATTTTATTAACTAGTTATTTAATTAATTTGCCCCGCAATATTTTCTTAGGGAACTAATCTCAGACCTCAATGTCAATATAATGAAATGGCAAAGTTTTGAGATGAAATGCTTGAACATATATGAACTAAACGCGTGGTTAAACATCCATAGACCATATAATATAAAAAGGTTGCAGTAGAAGCAGTAGTGGCAAACTGATGAGTACAAAAGAAGGTAAGAAAACACAGTGAAAAAACATGAAGACCTAGCCATAACCTAGTACTATTCTCTGAGAAAACACTAAAGAAAAACTAAACACATAATGCAAGTTGTGAACATGTTTAAGGGGTAGAGGTAGAAGGTGGTGGGGAGAGGAAGGGGAAGGAGAGGTTTGGAATTGATGGCATGTTGGGCAGTGAAGTTGCAAAAGGAGGGAGATTGAGGGTTGGCATGATGGTAGGAAGTGATGGAAGATTTGGCATGGCAGGGATAATGGGCACAGGAGGAACATTTCCCTGAGGCATGGTAGGGTTTGAAGGCAAAGGTGGAAGTGTTGTTGGGTTAGGAAGAGTGGTGGGAGTGCCAGGGAAATTAGGTGTTGTGCTTGTTTGCAAAAGGTGGCGTGATGCTAGGCTCAAACTCATGCTGGAGAAGCTCACAATCACAAGAACAAAGATGAAGGATTTGCCTGAGACCATGGTTGATGAATTTGGAAGTGTGTTTTTCTGTGCTTTGAGATTGTATGAGTTTTGAGGGTAGTGTTTGGTCTTATATAGAGCAAGGTAAGTTAGGGTTCTATAATTGATTAGCTTGGAGAACAAACTATAGGTTTTGAAATCTTTAGTTAGTGTGTGAAAAAGGTGCTATGGTTTGGACAACCACCAGAGTTTTTTGCAATCTTTAGTTAGTGAAAAAGGGATAAAATGATTGTGCTTATTCATTTATTTATTTATTTATTCAAGGATTTGGTAGCTCTGGGAAGAATTTAAGTTGGATGAGGGAATATTTGATAGAGTTGGTTATCTAAATTGAGTTAACCTCTTTAATGCACTGTTTATTAGAAAGGTTAAATTTGTATGCTATTTTATACCTTGGTTGTTTTGCTCAATAATAATGTTTACCAATATATTGAAGCATTAATGTGTAGATAGAATAATAGAAGCACTTCACTTATTATGTGATTATGTACGTTTTTATATGCATTTTCAATACAAAAATAGGCAAATTTTTAGAGTGTTCGGATTTTAAAATAATATGATAAATAAAAGTAAAAGAAAAAAATGAGTTTTCACTCAATTAGAAAAATATAAAATATTTATAATTAATTTATTAAAAAAATTATAAATTAATTCAAGATCTTATTTTATTTTGAATGAATTTTACTATGTAATGTTATTTTTATGTATGATTTTACAGAAGTTATTTTTAAAAATTAAATTTTGTGACAACTAACATTTTTATAATTTTTTATTTATATTTTCAAATATTGAAATAAGTATAATAAATATAAATATGGGTAGTAACGTATTTTTTATTTTAAAATCTTATGTAATATTATTTTTTAGTTTAAAAATATTTGGCATTAATTTTTTTAAAGAGAATTTATTTTAAAAAATTCTTAAAAAATATAAAAAGTTATTGATTCGTTGCTTCCCGAAATGTATTTTAAAACTTCATAAAATTTTTAGAACATTTTTCACACAAATATTAATGAATATAAATGTTAAAAAAAATATTAATTTTGAAAATTTTCTAAAATAAATCCTTTAAAAAAATTTGACACAACATAATAAACATTGTAAAACTAAAAAGTAATATTACATAAGATTTTAAAATATAAAAAATAAGTTAATACCGATTATTATATTTATTATATTAATTTTAATATTTTAATTACATTTTAAGTTACGAAAAACTTTAATATAAATAAAAAAATTATAAAATTGTTAATTGGTGTATTGAAGTATGATGCATATTTCAAGTATTATTTTTTAAGTACTTTCAAATTATAAACTTTAGATTATTATTGCATAGTACAATCATATGTAATTAGTGCAATTCGATTCAAAATAGTGTAATTAAGTTAAAAAATAGTGTAATTCAGTTAAAAATCAATGCAATCCGGTTCAAAAATAGTACAATTCAGTTCAAAAATAGTGAAGTTTATTCAAAATTAGTGCAATTTGGTTCAAAAACGGTTCAAAAACAGTGTAGTTAAGTTAAAAATTAGTGCAGTTCAGTTCAAAAATAGTGCAGTTCAGTTCTGACGTAGTGCAGGTCATAAAACAGTTCAGTTTATATTATAGTGCAATGTAGTTCAGTCCAGTTTATTTTTAAGAATAACAGTTCAGTTCAGTTCATCTGAACTGTTTTTCAGTTCAGTGCAGTTCATGCGAACATTTTTTTAGTTCAATGCAGTTTTTGGTAGTGCAGTGCAATTTGGTTTATTTTGCCCAGCCCTACGTACAACCTACATTTGTTTTTCTCTTCTCCTCTCTTTAACTACAACAACATCAAACTGAATTTACTTTCTCACTTCTCACTTCTTTCCTCCCAATTTCAATTTCTAAAAGAGAGTTTATATAAATTGATTTTAATTTAAAAGAAATTTTTGAAGTAATTTTGTACTCTTAGTTTCAACAGTCATAATCTTGAGACTAAATTAAACCATAAAAAACCTATTCTGGGATGTCTAACATGGTCTTCCAAGAATTATTGTAAATTAAAGAATATAAGGTAACTATGTTTGTCTTTTTGTTTTTGTTCCTAAAATCTAAGGAAAGAGATTGGTGTCTTATTTTAGGAAATTTTTTCAAGTTCAGAGCCCCAACTAGTAACTTGTCACTGTTTTTTTTCAAAGTAATTCTTTTACCTATATATAATAAACACATTTTTCTAGTTTTTTAAGTATTAAATTCTATTTGCTGATAAAACAAAAAATCCTATTTGGGAGTTAACTATTAAATATCTATATTGCTATACCTAAAAAAGACAATCATCTTGTATGCAATAGTTTATGTTCTAGGTTTTGATGTACCTCTATAGTTTATGTGCAAAAGTTTATACTCTAGCTTTTGATGTATGTGAAATTTGGCTTCAGTTATAATTGTTAATTCTCATAATTTTCCAATATTTTAAATTTCGTCCTTCATTCTAAAATTCCATCTAATAAATAAATGCAACATGATTGAACTTCTGTTGTGTAAGGTATGCTATAATATTTTTCTTCGTTTCTGCACCAGAATACCATGTTATATGTCATTGCTTAATTGTGAGACTTACTAGGAAGTGCCCTTAACCACTGTCAGATTTTCCCTAGTCTAGAAAGTATAAGTTGATTTTGCAACAACAATCTGAAGGGCAAACTCATATCAGAAGAAGATATAAGCATCAAACGTGAGGGTCAACAAAATAAAACATAAAGAAATCAATAGGGCAACAGAGGAGATATATTGGCCTCAAAAACAAAGAATGGATGCAGATATACTATTTCATAATTTTAGAGTAGGAAAGCTTGTCTAATTAAGGTTGTTTAATAATATTAATGCTTCAACCATCACCTTTTTACACTTCTCTCAGTACTCTGCAGTTTTCCAAGTGCACCACTTTGTGTTGAACGTCATTTCCCTAAGCTCTATATGTTTTCTCTTTCTAAATATTATGGAGTACTATTATCAGAGGTTAAAACTCATAAAGAGTATTGTGGTCATTCTGACACACTGTCTAAGATTAGTGGTGGATGATGTTTTGATGTTGAATGTTTATTGTACTCTAAATAGCATTATATTTACGGTTGATTTTCGCTCAATCACTACTACTACTACTACATCATCTGAACTATTAACCAAACAAAAGGCCCAAGTGATAATAAGATAATTTTGTTCATGTTGAAAATTAATATCGATGCTTATGCTACTTGTAGAGCTTATTTCTTCTACATTGGAAGCTACACTGCTAACTCAAACCCATGGAATGCTTTTACGTCAGTTAAAACGCAATTCAGCCTGAAAATAAATATCTACAATTTATTTTTTAGGCTAAAGAAGCTTATATTTCTGGATAGTAATGTTGTGTGGAAAGTTGGATTAGATAATAAAATAAAATTTTACGAGGATAAATGGCTAAATTCTAGGAGGATAAGTGGCTGGATGAAATACCTCAAAGCAATAAGTTCCTTACGTTATATGGGATTTGAAAAGATATAAGAGAAAACAATGGAGGAATTAGGAAGGTGGAATAGTGATATGGGGTAATGGTGTGTGGCATGGAGAAGAGAGAGATTTAAGTGAGAAAGAATCCAATAACAAATATTACTACAAGAGATAGCAAATATGTCATTTGATAAGGAACTTCAGGATATCTTGCTTTGGAAAAAAGAAGATATAAGAGTGCACACATTTAAATCTGTATATATAAAAATGCAGAAAAGTTATAAGGGGAAGAAAATGATATGCTTTACCAATTACACAACATTTTGCGTGGAGGGTATTGTTAGATAAGGTACCAACAAGGACAAAGTTAGGTAGTAAGGGGTAGTAATTAACATTACATGTCCTTTATGCACTAACAAGAAAGAAACTTGTAGTCATCTATTCATTTGCAGTAAAATAGCTCATAAAGTTTGGAATATGTGTGATAGATGGGTTGGTGTTAACACATACACCATAATCAACCTAAGCACCACTTTCAACACTTTCACCTAATTTAATTGAATGGATAAAGGAATATGGGTTGGAGGATAGTCTGGATATCAATCATTTGGAGCATATAGACACAAATAAATAAGATGATATTTAAACAAAGAAAGCTAGATGTTGAGGGAGTATTTTGTGTGGCCCAATTAAAAAAAGCTTTAGAATGATTAAGACACAAATTTTCTTATATTACATTTTCCTATTCATATTCGTACCAATGTCCACTTGAATATATAAAAACAGTCAATAATCATGAGTATATGGTGAATAGAGAACAATTATACATGTTATAGAACAATCATAAGTTAATGAAAAATGATATTGGATGAGTGCATAAAGAGATTGACTAGCACTACCAATATGTAGCGTAATATTTATCATAAACTAAACTCTGAAGCTGCACACTCCTTTTAGTAGGCTAATGATAAATCACAATTGTTAGAGTGTATATGTTTTTTCTTTTTCTTTGCTTTTCGTTTTTGCTATAGCAGGACAAAAATAAAGTAATAGATAGAATATGAGGAAGATTTAATAGAATCATGGATCAAACACTTAGAACAATAGCTGCTGCCTTGAACCTCATATATTTGTTAGATCATAACAGTACCATGCATCTAAACACAACCAAGGTAGTAATTAGACTAGGTGTTGGATTATTGATCATTGCATGTATTTGCTAATATGTGTCAAACTTTCTTTATTTTTATTGAAACAATGTTGTAATGTGAGTTCTGATAGTGAATAATTATATACACAACTTTTGTATAAGAATTAGAACAATTACAAATGCTTCATTAATTTAAATATATATATATATATATATTTATTGATTGTTGATAAAAAAAAGGACAGCCATTTTTGTTTTAGATATGTTTCTTTCATTATTGGCTAAAAGAAACTTCTTTTATGTATTTTTGTCCACATCTTAAACGACCCACGAGGAGGATTTGACGAAGCAAAAACGAAACAATGTTATCTTTTAGTGAGGGAAAAGCTAGGTAAAAGAAAGTTTGATTGACCATAAATGAACACTACAAGAATACATTGAGTTAGAGTCCAAATATTATTGTCGGCTTATTTCTAGAAGCTATTAGAGTCCATAATAATAATCCAGAACGGACACAAAATAAGATACCAGGCTTAGCATTGGTCAGCCCACAAAAAATTTTCACATTAGCATCCGTTTAGGCACGCTAATTGATCGATATGAACAAAAAATTAAATAAAAAAATATTTCATTTCCTTAGCCAGGGCGATGGGACACTATTTTATCTTAAATAAGTGTCGGCTAAATGACACTTCAATTTAATTTTTAAAATAATAATGAAAGAATTAAATTAGTCTAATAATTAGCGTGGTACTGGGGAAGCTACGAATATTGAAAAAATATAACAAGACTCTGTTTGTCCGCTAACCGACGCAATACGAAGAGAAATGAATAAAAAATTAAATTAATGCGAGACAAAACAAAAGATAATATTAATTTTATAAAGGTATAAATACTGATTTGGTATCAAAACTTTTTCGGAATGTTCAATTTGGTATCCGAACTTTAGGAATGTTCAATTTAGTACCCAAACTTTTTAAACAGGTTTATTTTAGTACCTTCCGTTAAATACTCTTTAACGCCGTTTGGGTCCTGTTGAGCTGACACTGTGGAACAGATATGTGGCAGAATTAGTGGGTGTGCACGTGGATTAAGATGTAAAAAAAATGGAATTAAGTATTAATTATGTGAGTAAAAATTTTGGGGTCGTGATTACTAAGTGAATTGGGGAAAAAATTAGGTCGAGAGGAATTAGGGCACATCACATGAAATCTAGTGGAGAAAGAAAAATCAGGTGATGTTCCTAAGGGGAACAGTGATGGTTTTGAAGGAAGCAGTGCAGTGATTGGAAGTGGGTGTGGTTCATCTTTCTCTCTGGTTTTGGATAGGGAGAGAGGGGAGCTTGTGGAGGCTCCTGTGAAATTGGAAAGAAAAGGGTTGTCCAGTGACAGAAGCACTGAAGCTTTGAAGAACCATAGTGAGGTAGAGAGGAGAAGAAGGGCAAGGATTAATACACATCTTGATACACTTCGCACTGTCATTCCAGGTGTTATGAAGGTTTGTTCTGTTTTCTCAGGCATCATTTTTATTTTCCTTTTCCCATAGATGATTCAGAAAGCATGTAAATCGTTTGAATGTTTGTGAGTAATGTTTAACTAAGGTAGTCATTTAATTCAATTGGGTCATGAAAGTAAATGGGTTTGCAATAATTATCTGGTTAACTTGATCTGAATTTGGTCCATATCATGTTTGTAGTATTGCATCATTGAGCTTTAACCCTCTCTTCTGCTTCCATTACCATCTCAGAGTGTCTGTACTAATGAAAAGTATTGGTAGCTTCAATTGAATTGTTACTTTTGACTGTCAAAGACTCAATCTGAGTTTTCTATCCAACTTTGTGCTTTTAGTATGATTTGAGAAGCTCATATGTTCATGTGTTGTGCCCTAATTCCCTCTCGACCTAATTTTTCCCCCAATTCACTCGATAATCACGACCCCAAAATTTTTACTTATACAATTATTACTTAATTCCATTTTCTTACATCTTAATCCACGTGCACACTCACTAATTCTGCCACGTATCTGTTCCATAGTGCCAACTCAACAGGATCCAAACGGCGTTAAAGAGTATTTAACGGAAGGTACTAAAATAAACCTGTTTAAAAAGTTTGGGTACTAAATTGAACATTTCTAAAGTTCGAGTACCAAATTGAACATTCCGAAAAAGTTTGGGTACCAGATCAGTATTTATACCTTTTATAAATAAAGAGGTCGGTTAGCCGACGCAAGATAATAATAATGAAGAAAAAAAATATTTATTTCACTGTGAGATGGGTTGTCCTAATTTTAAAAGCTACTATTTTATACCGTATGTGTCGGATGGTCGACGCCAAGAGAAAGAAGTACTGACAATTTCACTTTCCCAATTTCATTTTCAACTTCCCTCTTCATTTTCATTTTCAAGTTCATCTCTCGCGCTTAACTCTTCCTCTCTCTCAATTTTCATTTGTTGCCTTCT
>Ga0214543_1005772_pt1 | contig 22479 bp, 11 predicted proteins | sample CNSS2metaG_FD_160094 | JGI IMG/M metagenome (GOLD analysis project Ga0214543, IMG submission 160094) | Root nodule microbial communities from cowpea collected in UCLA plant growth center, Los Angeles, California, USA - CNSS2 | ecosystem: Host-associated > Plants > Roots > Nodule | place: USA... | reverse complement strand
AAGAATCCTTTCACCTACACCAAACCAAACACCTTAAGCTTCTTTCCTTCATGCTTCCGCATCCAACACCATCCATGGAGCCTTCATTCTTCATGCAAGCTTCAATGGAGACAAGAAGAAGCCATCAAATACTAAGTAGACAAATCTAGATATGTACTGACTAGATGATGCACTTCTTGGATAACTTGTCTTTTATCATATTCTCTTCTCCATTTTTAAGAACACTTTATTTTCTTTATTAGGCTCGCAAACCTTAGTTTTTTCTCAACCTTTAGAAGTTGTCCAAAATTTACATCGTCTATAAAGTTATGAAGCATTAGACAAATCATTCTTGTGTCTTCTATTGATGTGTTATGAGATTTTTTTTTACTTCAGCAACACAAGAACAAATTAGAATGTCCAAGAAACATCTATGTATCATCAAAACTCAACTCTAGATGATTTATTCAAGTTCTCTATTGGATTTTAACATATTATAATATTCAATTAAACTCTTTTAACTAGAGCATCTAACACATGTCATCTGCCTAGAACATTTATCTTCTAACCAAGCTTAACCACACAAATCCTTTCAAAGCTCATTTTACCCGATTTGAAAAAATCCTAATTAAACAATAGATTTATTGCTTTCATCTACCTATCGTCAACTCAATTCATCCATCTAACCAATCATTTGATCAAGTCATTCTTATGCAACGTTTATTGCTTTCATCTACCTATTGTCTGATAGGCCATGTCTACATATTACTTTTCTTTCATCTAATGTTTCACCTACTAAGTGTATTTACACATAACATTTGCTCTATGTAACTACACTCATCATCTACCATTTTTAACCTTATAAATTCCATACTTACTTCTTCATATCACATATTATATCATACCTAGTGCTTTCTTAGTTCATTTTTGTGCATCTTTTGTTCTATTTTGCCATGTAAAATATAGTCTATTTAGTTTAATTACAAATATCGTCTAATTTGTGTATTTACAATTTTTGTTTACTACCCTCACTAAACACATTTTCCCTTCTCTTCTATACCATTCATCTAAGTCATTCTTCACTATATTTTATAAGATCTTACACCTATCATCTGAAGTTTTCTCTAAACAACTGCATAAACCCTTTAACTATATTACCTTACCCGTTTGGTTTATTTAGATGTTCTTACTTATCCCTTAAGCAAAATGGCATACACTCAATTTAAGATTTACCTCCAATAAACCACTTGGCTCAACTGATATATTTCAAGGATTTAAACTTGTTCATTAGTTCAAACATCCAAAAAAAACTTAATAGAAAACTTCCAACCCCACTAAATTCATTAAACAAATCACACACAATAATCAATCGACATATTCACCTCTCATCAGAAAACATTCAATTCATAAATAAAGAATTAAGCTAATTTCACAAATGAAAAGAACAACAACTAGCTTTCCTTGGATTAAGCCTTTTTTCTTTACCAAGCACCACAACTCGAACTCTCACAAGATATTCTATCTACACAAAGACAAACTTAGATTAGGAATCTGAACACATCCTAGTGACCACTAACATGTAAATATTATCTTAAACTCGAAAGAGCCACATGCAAACAAGTTTTCCCTACATTGAAGCATATCACCAAACATACTCAAGAGAAAGGTTAATGATGAACTTACTCTGATCCAAACTTTGATCATATACAATGAAAGCCCTCTAAACCAAGATTCCTATAATGTAATTTGATTTTCAAACAGATGAATATATTGGTTAGAATTCTACAAATATTATAGAGGAAGAGAAAATAAATAAGTTTAGAGATATGAAAGCTTTTATAAAATGAAACCCCATTTGTTAGTTTTCTATTTATAGTTCAAGTTTTTTAGTAATAAAATAATCGTGTTTCACACAAATCTGTTGACAAAAAGAAGAAGATGGACATCTTCCTCCAATAAGGAGTTTTGATGATGATGATGACTTATACAGAAGTATGAAAGACTTGATGATGATGTATTGAAAAATTTTGAAGAATTAAAGAATGCTTCGATTCAAGAGATTAATTGAAGACTTAAGAGTTTAGTTGTTTAAAGTCTTGTAATTTGTGTAAATTATTTAAGATAATTAAATTAGTAGGTCAAGAGTCAAAAGGCAGAACCCAAACAGCAGAGCACTGAGAGAAAGTCTTATTTTTACAAATCGCATTGTGATAATCGATTATCACTTATGATAATTGATTATCATAAGTATTCTTCAGAAACTACTCTGGAATAATCGATTATTTCAGAGGATAATCGATTATCAGCACGAAACAATATTTTTCAGAAACTGCTCTGGAATAATCGATTCAAGAGAGGTGTTTTCTAAACCTAATCTTTCTTATCATTGATTGTAAGTTTGGTTTATTTTAGTGATTGAGTTAATCTCATTTTTTAGAGATTAACAACTGGACGTAGGGTCTTTTGATCCGAACCAGTATAAATACTTTGTGCAATTTTCTCTTCTCTACTCTCTTTATTTTATTGTGTTTATTAAAATAAAGAAAATAATTTTAATTGATCTTTGATATTAAAAGGGAAAATTTTAAAAGCAAAATTTTTATTAAGAACCCAATTCACTCTCTTCTTGGTTTTTGTCCAAACCCCAAACATTCCGCTGCACGATACCAATAATTGGTATCAGAGCTTGCTTTGATAGTTCTTCAAAATTTTCGAAAATGGTTGGACAAAATCAAACCTTTGCTGAGTGTGCGTCTATCAACAGACCTCCTCTTTTTACTGGTGAAAATTATCCTTTCTAGAAAGTTAGGATGCAAATTTTTCTGGAATCTGTTGATAGAGGTATTTGGGATGCAGTGTTAAATGGATCATTTGTGCCTGTTAATGTTGTAAATGATGTGCAGGAACCAAAGCCATTCTCACAATGGACTGCATACAAAAATAGACGAGCTCAGTACGATGTAAAGGCTAGAAATATTATTCCATCTGCTTTAACCCTTGATGAGTTTTACAGGATCTCAATATGCACCAATGCACGAGATATGTGGGAAATTTTGCGTGTGACTAATGAAGTAACAAATGACGTAAAAAGGGCACGCAAGAACTCCTTAATCCAAGAGTACAAAATGTTTCAGATGCAATAAAGAGAAACCATCTACGATGTGCAGAAATGATTCACACACATTGATGAATTAAATATAAAAATTCTTAAATCCTTGAACAGGACTTGGCAGCCAAAGGTGACGGTCATCACAGAGTCACAAAATCTTGCAACAATATCCATGGCGGCTCTTTTTGGTAAATTGAGAGAGCGTGAACTTGAACTTAGGCGTTTAAATGAAGAAGAGGACCAATGAAGGAAAAGGAACATAGCTTTAAAATATGAGATTTTAAAAAGCAAAAGCCTCAAAGAAGATGATGACTCTAACAATGAGAATATGAGTCTCATGATAAAGAAATTCACAAAGTTTATGAAGAGCAAAGGCAAAGGACATCACAAAAGGTATAAAAACAAAAACCAAAACTTTGTTTCAAATTTCAATTGCTATGGATGTGGTGAAACAGGTCACATAAAAGCAAACTGCCCAAATGCTAAAAAGGGTAAAGAGAAGAAGGGCAAAAAGGTTTTCAAGAAAAAGAAATGGGAGGATAACGATTCAAGTTCTTCTTCAAGCTCAACCAACTCTACTGAATCTGATGAGGAAGCAAATATGTGTTTGATTGCTGACCATGACTCTTCTGACAGTGAGGTAACCTCTTGTGGTGAAAATGATTATGATGCTCTATATGATGCATTTCAACAATTTCTCTTTAAATCTAGTAAATTAGATGTTGCTCATAAGAAATTAAAATTTGATTTTAAGGAGTTACAAAGTAAGTTTGAAAAGTCTCTTGAGGAAGAAGAAGTCTTGAAAAATAAAATTTCAATTTTAGAAAATAAAGAGAGTGAAATTATTGAATGTGCATCTTGCAAAAGTTATATGTTTGATTTAAATATTCTATAAAAACAACTTGAAGATACATTAGAAAATAAAAGTGTTAAAAAGCCTAATTTTAAGAAAAATGATTTAAGTAACAACAAGCAAGCTCCTAAGAATAAGAATAAAAGAGCCCATAAGGTATGGGTAGAAAAAGGTAAGCCTTATTATAGAAATATAAATTGTGTAACATGTTTTTATTGTATGCAAAGGGGCACACTTCAAATAAATGTAGAATCAAACATTTTGATGTCCCTAATGGAAGATGTGCTTGGATTCCTATTATAAAGTAACATGTCTCTAACCTCAAAGGACCCAAAGAAGTTTATTGGGGGCCAAAATATTATTGTTCTCTATCTCACAGTTTATTTCAAAATAAAAAAAAAGTCCCTTTGGATGTTCAAGAGCTAATATATTTATCAAAGTTTTAGTATCTTGGTGAGTTCTGTGATTTTATAATGGGTTTGAGAATTTTAGATATGTGAAAAAGTCATAAAAATCATTAATTTCAGTGTTTTCTGGAAAACTCTGATGAGATAATTGATTAGATAATCGACTATCTCAGAGGATAATCGATTATCAACAAATCTGGAAATTTTTATGCTTGGTTGTGAAACAATAATTGATTATCTTAAGTTGATAATAGATTATCTTGCATAGTAGGACGCATATTTTCAAATTCTTTACCATTTGAGTGAGCTTTTCGAAAATTTAGACCATGAGCAACAATTACTTCATAAATTCAAATTAGTACGCCGGAGTTCATTTTGTTAATATAACATTTCCTTCTTTAAACCTATATTTTTTTAATCTTTATAGTCTCTCTTTGATTGAGGGGGAGTCTTTGATTAAGGGGGAGTATTTGTTCTTGAAATGTTTGTATCAAAAAGGAAAAATATTACATGTAGGAGGAGTTTTATATCTTAAACAATTTTATAAAAGGGAACTTAAGTTATCTAATTTAGAGGGAGTTGTCTAAAGAATTTCATTTTTGATTATGATAAAAAAGGGGGAGATATATTTGTGTTATTATCTTGTGATAAGTGGTACCTATTTAAGGGAAAGATATGTGTTATTTGATATCTTGGAATACCTTATGTTTTAAAAAAGGAGAGAAAAATTAATTATCTTTTATTTGGATTAACTACTATTTTCTCTTAAGTTGTTTATTAAGAACAGGACACATCACAAGTCTTCAGCAATTTTTGATCATCATAAAAAAGGGGGAGATTATTGACAAAAAGAAGAAGATGGACATCTTCCTCCAATAAGGAGTTTTGATGATGATGATGACTTATAAAGAAGTATGAAAGACTTGATGATGATGCATGGAAAAATGTTGAAGACTTAAAGAATGCTTCGATTCAAGAGATTAATTGAAGACTTAAGAGTTTAGTTGCTTTTGAAGTCTTGTAATTTGTGTATATTATTTAAGATAATTAAATTAGTAGATCAAAAGTCAAAAGGCAGAACCCAAACAGTAGAGCATTGAGAGAAAGTCTTATTTTTACAAAACGCATTGTGATAATCGATTATCACTATGATAATCGATTATCATAAGTATTCTTCAGAAACTACTCTAGAATAATCGATTATTTCAGAGGATAATCGATTATCAGCACAAAACAATTTTTTTCAGAAACTACTCTAGAATAATCGATTATCACTTGTGATAATCGATTATCTGTGACAATTGTGACTTAACTTTTCATATTCTTAACCTAATTCCTAAATAGGCTTCTATAAATAAAGTGGTAGACTTTCATTGTAAAAGAAACAGAAGTTAGAGAAGTCTGAGTACTTGAGAAATCTCTGTGGGAAGGCTTTAAAAAACCTAGTATGGGTAGAGTGATAACTTTCATCAAGTGGGATCTTGAGTGATTGAGTCTTTTTGTTGTTGCTAGGAGAAGCCAATCATCCTTTGTGTGATTCAAAGGAGGTGTTCATTCCATGTGTGATTCAAGGAAGGTGTTTTCATCCCTTGTGAATTTCAATGGAGGTGTTTTCATCTCTTGTGTGATTCAAGAGAGGTGTTTTCTAAATACTTTAGGCAATTTTCTATTCTCTACTCTCTTTATTTTATTATGTTTATTAAAATAAAGAAAATAATTTTAATTGATCTTTGATATTAAAAGGGAAAATTTTAAAAGCACGATTTTTATTAAGAATCCAATTCACTCTCTTCTTGGTTTTTGTCTAAATACTAAATATTCTGTTGCGCGATACCAACAATATCATATTATCTCACTACAAGAAAATTCTTAAATAATGACCAATTTTAGTGACCAAATAATTAATCACTATAATGACCAATTTATAAACTAAAAATTATTGATAACTAAAATAGTTTCTATTATGAATAAAAATTTGGAATTAGTTTCTAAATTGGTAACTAAAATAGTTTCTATTATGAATTGGTTCTTAATTGATCACTAACATTAACTAACAAGATTTTGACTACCAAAAACATTGATCTCTATTTAAAAAAATAATTTCTAAATTAGTCTCTAATTAAAAAATTAGTCTTAAAACATATTTTTATTATTAAAATTGATCATTATTTAATTTTTTTAGTGTATACTCATTTGTTTGTCATATCATCTTTTCTTACTCTAATTTTTCATGTCCTTACAATATATTTATTTCTTATTTATATTTGAAATATCGATAATAACATGACTATGTTAGGTAGGTATAAGGTTCAATTAGACGAACATAAAAAGAATCATAATATATGCAAAATTGAGAATTTTTATCAAATTTACGATTTCTTTTTAATTTAAGGACCAAAACAGTAAAAATAAATAACTTCATAAATAATATGCATAAAGAAACTAAAATTACAATTTAGCTTAAAAACTTCTAATTTTAATTGCATATTTTACAATTATTATTATTCACAAAATTTACCATGAAAGATTTTGTACACAACATCATTAGATTTTCAATTTTGTCTAATAAGGTAGATAAATTAACAATAATGGTGTTAGAACAACGTTATTTTTAAGAAATTAGTAAGATATTTTGAATGAATCAATAAAATGTAGGGAAAATAAAATAGAATTTTTTTTCACAATTAAATAATAAAATATACAAGTAAACTAATTTTTTTAATTTAAAATTTTAAGATCATGACTTTGAAAAGTGACAGAATTTAACATTAAATGGCACAGAGAGTTTGGGACCATAGCTTGAGAGGAAGGTGTAAGGAATATATATTAAATGAATATATTAAATATAATTTTTTATTTTATTTTATATATATACCCCATTCCTCTTGTTTTTGTATTCCACATTCATTTTCCTTCTCTCTCATTTTCCCTCACTTTCTCGCCTCCCAAACGCCCCTCTCTCTGCTCCAATGGCCGACCAGCTCACCGACGACCAGATCGCCGAGTTCAAGGAGGCCTTCAGCCTCTTCGACAAGGATGGCGATGGTCTCTCTCCTCAGATCCCTCTCTGTCTTTTTTCTTTTTTCTCTCTCTTCTCTCTCTTTTTTCCCTCTTTCCCAGATCTGCTTTCCGCAATTCGTTTGTTCTTGGGGGCATGTTTGTGTTTTTTGTGTGTGCAAATTTTGATATTTTTGGTAGATTGGGGGTGGGGGGATTGAATTTGTATGACACTTATACTTGGTGATATAGGGTTCCGGTTTTGTTTGACCTTTTGGATGTTGATGTGGAAATTTTTACGATTCTCGTGGTTTTTTGTTTGTTAATGAAGTTTTGTTTTGTGTGGAGTTATGATTCCGGGTGTGGGTGGATTTGGATCCTGGGATTGGAAATGGATTTTTAGCGATTTTGGATTTTGAACTGGGGTTTGCTTTTTGTTGTTTGTTGCACGTGTGGGAAATCGGAATGGTTTTCGTAGATGTGGAAATTGGTGATGTGGATTGTGATTTGCAAAGTTGAATTGGGAAGGGTGGCAGTTTGTTGTGTTAAATTTGGCGATTTATGTTTTTTGTGGTGTCTGAGAATAGAATGTTAGCTTGTTGGACCGTTTTGGTTGGTGGATCTGTTGGTGTCATCCTATTGGGTTGTTGATGACAAGTCTTGTTTGTGTCTGATTAGAATTAGAATACGGGATTTAGCATTTTAACTTGTGTATGATTGTGCTTATCGTTTTGGGAAAACATCTGTATTTTATATTATGGATCTGTTTTTTCCGTAGGAGTCTTATGTGATATGTAGATTCAGAAATGTGTAAGTTTGTCCTTTGTAAATACTAAGAATACGGGTTTGTTTTGGCAACTGAAGTAAGCAGTGTTAGTGAAGCATGTGCATATTTATGGGATGAACTCGGATATTTGGATCATTTGTTTAGCTAGATATTCTTGTTTGGCTAGATTTTTGGTTTTTAACTATGTATTTCATTCTGTCTAGATTCTATGCATGTTTCTGCTATGAGTGTCTCAGTTGATAGGCAAACCCTACTACCATGGATACTCTTGTCCGAATTGTTAATTAATCATTTCTTTGGAAAATTGTTACCAAATATCTAGGATGTGTATGATACTGTATAATGCTCTTCACTTTCCGTTGTTGTACGTGCTTCAAATTATATTTTTCTTCTGAAACTTTACTTCCAGTATAACGTGATTTGTGTTTTTTATTCCTTCATGTTTTGAAAACTTTGACCTGCATTTCTCTTGTGGGTTTGAATGAGTCATATTTCTGTTGAACAGTTTTGTAATGTGGTTTAGGTTGCATTACCACCAAGGAACTTGGGACTGTAATGCGGTCACTTGGGCAAAACCCAACTGAGGCAGAGCTGCAGGACATGATAAATGAGGTTGATGCTGATGGCAACGGAACCATCGATTTCCCAGAATTCCTGAACCTGATGGCTCGCAAGATGAAAGACACTGATTCAGAGGAGGAGCTTAAGGAAGCATTCCGTGTGTTCGACAAGGATCAGAATGGTTTTATCTCTGCTGCTGAGCTCCGCCATGTTATGACAAATCTGGGGGAGAAGCTGACCGACGAGGAGGTTGATGAGATGATTCGCGAGGCTGATGTTGATGGCGATGGGCAGATCAACTATGAGGAGTTTGTCAAAGTGATGATGGCCAAGTGAGGACAAATCAACCATAACCAAAATTTGAAAAGCATACAAGAGGGATAGGGCAGATAAGTTTTGTTGGGAATTCTATTTCCACTAGGTCCATCTTCATTTGGGATTATTAGCTTTTGTTAGTTGAGTGTCTATTTTCTTGTTTGCTTTAATTGGTACTACTGCTCCTTAGTATCCTTACTTGTTTCCTCTGTCCCTCGTTTCTTAGTATCCTACTTGTTTGCTCTATCCCTTGTTTTAGTAGCTTCCTTTAGCTGTGTCTCACCATGCTTTGTTACTCCATTTTCATCTTTTTTTGGCTATTATTATGAAACCTAGAACAATTGGATGCAGTTTGTGTTTTTTACATGTGGGTGGCTAATGCTGTTAATATTTATATCTTCTGCCATGTTATTGTTTCTATGATCTTTTCAATTCAATGAAATCTGCTTTCAGTTTAAATTGCAAAATGTGGCACTGCCTTCTTTCTCCGAGTTTTAAGTTACTGATGCAGTTACAGAACTATTGTCTGAGCTGTGGAGACTATATATATGTATATATATATATATATATATATATATATATATATATATATATATATATATATATTAATCTCCAATGCCTGAGCGAAAAACATTATTTTTATGAAGTAGCTTTAGTACAGGAAAATATATTTTAAAAATTGAAGTTCACAGTAAGTGTTTTAATGATAAACAAGGTAGAAATTGACAGTTTTCATCTTTTTTTTTAAGAGACTGGCATGAGTGTGGAGAGAAAGGAGGAGAGGACACGTGAAGGAAATAGGGACTCTATTTCTAGTTCTGTTTTAATATTTTATTTTGGCAAAAACTTTTCGTTTTTTAGTAAATATCAAGTGTTTTTTCAGAAAAATATTTGTTTTTGGGATACATGATACCTTAACTCATGTTCATATCACATGCAAATCTCAAATTTCAAACATTTACTTAATGATTATAAATGGTGCGTTGAATAAGGCTTTGTCTTTAGTGAGGCATTGTTCAGTGAACCTTGACATCATCACTTTTACAGAGGTCCTAACTTTTATAAAATAAAATTCAATGTTTTGCTCAGATCTCGTTCCTGTTAGCCAATTAATTGGAGCAAAAGGGACATTGCTTTGCTTTCATCAAAATTTCAACCATTTGTTTTATCAGTTTTATCTAAATTGCAAATAAAAATTAATTCATCATATAACTTATGTCTTTTACTGTTTTGTGTCATTACTCATGACCATAAGTAAACGGATACATACAAATACTAAAAAATTCTGTGACGCTTTTAGCCCTTTTCTTTGTAATCCGTCGAGAGTTTAAATACTCACTACAACTTACAAGTCATCTTAGTAGATATTTTTTTCGCCGTGTATGAGTTATTTTCTGGTAGCATTAAAAATACATCATCAAATATTTTAAAACAACACAGAGGAGAGAAACTAAATTGGATTGTAATGACTTGTGCCTCTTTTTCATTTTGCGTTCTCTTTGAACTTTTTTTAGTCCCGTCACAGTAACTAGCAAATAATTGGGGATCTGGCCTGAAGGAATAAAGGTGGCAACATGGGTTGTTTAAAGCTTGTGGGCGGTGAAAAGTGGTCAAAAGAAAAACAAATATCTAGAATGAAAACAAAACAATTCCTTACAAAAATTAAAGAACGCGAATAAAGTGGATTGCATCTCATATATTTTGGTACCGACTTAGGAAGCAAAAGGAGTTAGCATCTGGTGTAAATGATAGCCACACAGAATCTAAGTGTTTTGATTTGATTGATAGACTAGTTCAATCAACAGAATTTTTTTCTAAAATTGAAAGCCGAGTAAAATAGGATCCGATATAATATTCAACACTTGGAGTCTTCGATTAATAAAATTTGACTGGTTAATTTGACAATTCTATATAATTAATATGGACAAAAAAGTTTCCCCAATGTCATAGAATTTGACTGGTTAATTTTGATCAATCTTTTCTTAACGTGTAATTAAGTAAATTTAATTATTTCGTCTTTTTTTAAAATGTTAAATAAATGTCACTTCAAGATCGGTGAGAATTATTTTAAGTGTTTCTCTGTGCTTTTATATTTTCTTTCTACATTTTTTTCTTACATGTTTCTTATCTTAAAAATGATTTTGGACCAGTTCTTTCATTTCTTTTACATATCCTACAAAAAAAAAAAAAAACTAGTTTTCAAAGGTAATTAATTACTAAGTAGAGTAGAACACATGGTCTATTCAAAATGAATTTGGATAGAGTTAATCAACTCAAGTCATTTCTCTACAAATTCAATATAAATTTTACCAAAATAACACTTATAAGAATTTATAGTAAGGTTGAAAGGATGAAAAAACAATAATAGGGGAATTGCAAAAGACAATACAAAGATAACGATATATAAGAGAGGTTGATTTTCCGGCCCTTTCATAGTTATATTTTTTATGATTATCATTTATCTAATTTCTAAATAGATATTGAATTAACTAAACAAACATAAATTAATTATTTAAGACTCTCATTCGTTCTAAAATGTATAAGAGTGAGATTCTAATTATATTTTGATAAGTGCATTTTATACACCATACATAATTCAATCCTAGTTTTATTGAATAATAATTGTGTTTAAATATATTCTTTTAACAAGGATTTATTAAAATGAATTTTAAATGAAAATATATGCTAAAATCAACTTTTTAAGTCTTGTACAAATGATATGCACCTAGAAGTGTCCAATTAGAGAGTTAAGTTTTATGAAATTTGTCTAAACGACTTGATAAATTATGTGTTAAATTTTAATGATATTATATAACTACATAGATTTTTTTGTGAGCAAGTGCTTTATGTAGCTGAAGTGAAATCAAACTCATAAGTTGTTTATAGATGATCCAATTTTGAATTATTTAATGTTTTATGTATAATACAAACATGATTGAATTGGAGATTTCCTAATGATAAAGAGAAGCTAAGATCCTAAGCTTAATTCAAAGTGAGTTGGAAGACTAAAAAAGATAATTCAAGAGAAAAAAAAAAAAAGAATGTTAAACACATTTAATATATGCTTTGCCATAATCATCTGATTCAGGAAGTGTCTAATGTTTGTATTATCTTATAGATGAACTTATGATGAGTATGTTTTATGTAATTCATATTTGACTTAATTCCATCTTTCTTGAAATTTAATTGTCTTTAAATATGTTTTAATTGGAATTTGTCTGAATGGGGTAAAATAAGTTTTGAATATAATTGTGTGCTAAAATCAACTTGTTAAGCCTTGTTAGAGGATAATTGATGAGTGCGTTTTCATGACTCACTAAGCTTAGCTTTCTTAGTTGATTATTGTACTTAAATTTGTTGTTTAGACTAAGATGTGTTCCAAGAAGGTAAAATAAGCTTTCATGAATGTTAAGATAATCTTTCTAAAGTTTTGGAAAGTTGTGTCGAAATCAATCTTATTCTTCATTTAAAAGAATTTCACTTTATGGTAGAAGAGAGTTGGATTTTTGTACATATCATTTTTAAAAAGGTATTATTGAGGTTGATCCAACCAAAATTGATGTTATTACTCAATTGTCTTACCTCTCTTATGTAAAATAAGTTCGTTTTTTTCTTGGCTACACAGGTTTTCATAGGTAGTTCATAAAAATTTTCAGAAAACTTCTTTCCAATCTGCCGCAAAAGGACGATACATTTGATTTTGGGGAGTAGTGCAGGAAAGTTTTTCACGATTACCGCCACCCATATATAATCCAGTTACCAGATTGGATACAAACTTTTGAACTTGTGTGTGATGCGTCCAACTATACTGTGAGAGCTGTTTTGATGTAGAAAATTGACAAGTTGTCCCATGTATCTCTATGCATCTAGAACTCTTGATACAACTCACGTCAACTATATAACTACTAAAAATGAGCTGTTAGTTCCAAACAATTCAAAAAAAAAAAAAATCCTGCAAATTTATCTAGATTCCTTTTCGTTCTTATTTCCATAACTTTTGACCTTATCATTGCACGAAGTTTTCTTGGATTAGTGCTCAAACTCAAAAAACAATGCTTTAAACATTTATCTTTATTCCTATCTGTTCTTATTTCTATAACTTTTGATCTTATAATTGCACTAAGCTCACCCTCAATATCCAGAATTAGTATGCTGAATATAATTTGAACTGGCAAGGCAAACAACAATGTTCTATCTGAGGCCTCCTGTGTTGAGTCAATAGATATCTACACCAGAATGACAAAACTCTCCATTAAAAAAAAAAAAATCAGTTTTAGGCATCAAGGTCAGACTTGAATATAGGAGAGAAAAATATAGTACAAACACAAACATGTTCTACAATCCACAAATAAAGTCCAAAGTTTAACAAGATTTCTTTTGTAGTTTAGAGGGAAAGCTTTTGGAAAAAATAAAAGGAATTATTACCAAAAATAGAACGAATTCCCAAATGAATAAATAATATATGTACTGATAATGTGCATTTTATTACAATATCATTCATCATAAACCATCATCTATAATAAGTGCTGACTTTCATAATAACTATATTAAAAGTCACATCGAAGAAACTTTGATTTTGTTCAAAGTCATTTCAGTGCGTGTTTGCTTATTTCGCCAAAATTTGGTAGTAACCAAACAATAAAACACATGTTCATGGTGACAAACTGCACTAGAAAACATAATAAACAAACGTTTCTTTTGTTATTTCATCTTTTCTGGAAAACTATCTCTATAGAGCACACTAATTCTCATATCTTGATTTTTTTTCCCTAAACACTTACAGACAGATATCAACGTAATCTAATACAATATTGCAGTTCAGAACTGCTAACAATACCTATCTTACCTAGTTTCAGCTTTTTTGCTAGTCACCTTTCAATAACTTAACTGCTTAACAATTACCCTAATACACACAGATAACCATTATACAAAAAGGTAACTAACTTTCAGATTTTCATTGGCTTCCAATATTTCCTGATAGCGTTTCCAACCAAAGCTAAAGCTTATGAACATCAAACCTTTGCTGCGTATGTACCCTATAGTTAGTTAATGATAGATATAGAGCAAACCCTCCTTTTACCAGAGAAAATGCAAAGCAGTGGCAACAGCAATGACCATTGCAGTGCTATAATGCTGGACATGTCCTCATCAAATCAAGAACATGAATAGCCAGAATACTCCATTGCAGATGTCAGAAAGGGGAAGAGTTATGTCTTTGAAGTTGATATTTTGGTTCAGGCAATGGATCGGGAGTAAACCTTTCTTCAAATTCCTATTAAAGGGGAAATCCAAAATATGAAATCAGATTCATATTGTAGCAAAAATATTGAAATTATCTAGTAACAATTGACAGAGAATGGTAGCTCTCTAATTTGAAATCATAAAATAATGCATTAAAAATCATCATGCTTAGAATAGTATACAATGTTCTTGGCATAAAATCAACAATAACAGCTATAAATCAGTAAAATAAATTTGTAAAAGAAAATTAAATTTCTTTGAGAAACAAAGGGATATTTTGACAGCCAGAAGTTAATGGAAACGCACAACACTACCAACCAAAGTTAGGCGTGCAATGAATCTGTACAAAACCATCATCCATAGTGAAAAGAAGATTGCTAGTGTGAGAGAGAAAAATGGCATGAAATATTGAAATTTGAGTAACTTTCTTCAAAGAAAAAATAGGAATATTTAGCAGCTATAAAGAAAAGGATGAACACATGAATACCGCGGTGTCCATAACTAACATAAAGCTGAAATCTAAGGCTGTAGCTTAAGAAAAGCCCAACCTCCTTCCTGAAATGTAACATCTCTTTGATGCTTATTGGCATGTACCCAATCCTGATCTTGGGCTTTCAGCAAATTACTCCTTAACTCATCTCACAATTCATCTCATTGCTGCACTAGCTAATTTACTTCCTCAACCTTGGTAGAAATGGTAGTTCCCTTCAATAGTATTGGAGACTCATGATCATATTAGCCTTGGAAGGAGTCATCTTGGTAGAGGCACTGTAATTTGTATTACCAAAAATCTGCCCAACATAACCATTATGGCTATTGCTTTGGCTTAGTTCCTGTCAAACATCTCATATAAGTCTCCAAACAGTGGTAAACTACTTTAGTTTACCCATCAGTTTGAGGATGATAAGTTGAGTTATATTTCAGCTGTGTTCCTGCTCCTTAAACAACTCCTTCTTGAATCTGCTTTAGAAAACTTGATCCCAGTCTACAACTACAGAGGCAGGGAAACCATGCAGTCAAACTATTTCTTTGAGAAAAACAGAATCCATTTTGCTAGCTGTTCAGGGATGGCTCAATACTATGAAATGTGAGAATCTGGTCAGCCTATCCACATTGGGTTGGGAGAGGTAAGAGTTGTAAAAGCCCTTCTTGAGTTAGTGTTTCATGCTTTTCCTGGTAAATTTCACATTCTGCCAAGTAATCCCTGATATCCTCTTCATGCCTTTCCAATACAACACACCTGCGAGTGTCTTGCATGTTCAGAAAAACCCTGAATGCCCCCCTGTTGGTGAATGTGTCTGGCAAAAGTTTATGGCTTCCAGGGAATTTCTTTGGTAGGAGTATCCTTCGCTTGTAATACAATCGTCTCCCCTTCATATGATATTCTCCATGCGATTGAGGTATGTGAGCTAGCAAAACACAAATCTGTACCTTTGCCTATGAGTAATAAAATCAGTACCTCTCCTTTTCATCTTGTTCATACAGATGTGTGGGGTCCTTCTAATGTTCTTAATATTTCAGGGGCTAAATGGTTTTTCACCTTTATTGATGATTGTACAAGGATAACAAGGCATTTTCTCCTTAATCTATGAATCCTCATGTGTTTACACACTCCAACAAAATGAAATTGCTAAACAAAAAAATGGGCACTTACTATATAATAAACTAGAGCGCTCCTTTTCCAAAACAAGGTTCCAAAAGAATTTTTGGTGAGAATCCATACTTCCAATTATTTAATTATACCTTCTCCTGCTTTGTCATTAAAATGTTCAATGGAAGTTCTCCACACATTCTATCCACATATAACTCATACACTTAGCCTTCAGCCTACAATACTTGGGTATGTATCATTTGTACATATTCACAAACAGCAAAGGGAAAAAACTAGACCCAAGGGTTGTTAAATGCGTTTTCATAGGTTACTCTATCATACAAAAAGGTTATAAATGCTTTCATCCTCCTTTTAAAAAATTTGTGTGGATGTCACCTTTAATGAGCAATTTAACTATTTTAACCATCCTCACCTTTAGGGAGATAGTTTAAGATAGGAAGATGATGAGTCTTTTATATTCCCAAATTTGTCTTTTGGATCAGAAAATGAACAAAAATAATTGAAAGGGTAATATAACTAATGCTGAAGCTGAGAGGGAAAGAGTAGCGATGAATTGAAATCCTAAATCTGCAAGTCAAAAGTCTGAATCTGCTGGACCTGATATTAGATATGATGATACAAAATTTGGAAAAAATACGGTGTACACAGGAAGAGGAAAGGTCATTCCAAGATCTACTCATGTTCAAGAGTTCAACCCTATATCATTATATGAGGTAAATATGTTTGACCCTATAAATACTGACTCTACTAACTATGATGAACTTCTTTCTGTAAAACCAATTGCACAGGTGGACTTGAATTTAAATCTCCCAATTGCTCTTAAAAAGGAACGAGAGCTTGAACTAAACCACCTTACCCTTTAGCAAACTATCTACCTTTAAAAAATTCTCACCTACCCATAGAACCTTTCTCACATGCCTAAATACCACAACTATACCTACTGTATCTAAGGCATTAATTAACAAAAAATGGAAACAAGCCATGGATTTGGAAATGGAGGCATTGGAGATGAATAGTACTAGAACACTAGCCACTCTACCACCTGAAAAAAAACACGTTAGGTGCAAGTGGGTTTACATAGTAAAATATAAGGTTGATGGGACTATTGGGAGGTATAAGGTAGCCTGGTGGCCGAAGGGTTCACTCAAACTTATGGAGTGGATTACTTGGAGACCTTTGCACCGGTTGCAAAAATGAACATGATTAGAGTAATTTTGTCTTTGGTAGCAAATCATGATTGGAACTTGCAGCAATTTGATGTAAAAGAATGCATACCTACATGGGAGTCTTGAAGAAATAAATATGGAGTTACCACCTGGGTATATAGGGTAGATTAAGGCTAACCCAGTTTGTAAGCTGAGAAAAGCACAATAGGGGTTGAAACAGTCACCCAGTGCATGGTTTGGAAGATTCACTAAAGTCATGATAAGCCTTAAATATAAACAAAGCCAAGGGGACCGCATTATATTTGTCAAGCATCCTGGGGTAGTAACAATTCTGGCTTATGTGGATGATATGAGGTTGAGCTAAAGCCTCGCCAAAGAGTTTGAAATCAAGACTATTTTTGGGAACTGAAGTATAGCCCATTCCAAGAAAGGGACCTTCGTATCTCAGGAAAAATAGATTATTGACGCGCTACCGAAAACAGGTAAAGTAGCCTGCAAACCAGCAAGTAAATCTGTTGATCCAAAGACAAAGTTGGGAAGTGAGAACCACGAAGTAAATGTGAATAAAGAAATGTATCATAGACTTGTGTTTGTTCTTAACTCTGTTTGTTCTTAAGTCTGCAATCTTCTTCCTCTATTCACTAAGCAATTCCTTTATTTCTCTCATGTCTAGTAGTATGCTTATTTTACCATAATCATGTCTGTTCTCAAGTTTGCAATCTTCTTCCTCTGTTCTAGCCCATTTCTCCAACGCACTCATTCTACTTTCCATTATGCTACTTTGGGATCTGACAAGTTAGACCACTTGTCACGTGCCTCCTCAAAGATTAAAGAACAAGATAGAGAAAAATGTAGACTAAGACCATTTTTCTGTACTATTTCAGCAATTGTCAACTCTAAATATAAACATCAACTTACAAAAGAAATCTCTTCCTTTCACACAAGGCATTGCCTGTCACAACAACTAAAACTCTTCGTACATCAACATCCCATTGCGACCAAATTTTTTTGTACAATCATACATAAAGTATTTTGCAATAATGGTTTCACAATGAATAATAGAAAATGTAACCTCAACTATTAGACTAATATTATCATCTACAACAGGTAAAGGGTAAAGACACATGCACAGATTCTAGTGAAATTAGTCACAATCAGATCGCCTTTGGAAGCGTTTGCCGGTAACCAAAGCGTCACGACTCAACAAAAAGGAAGGAGTGACGCTGACTGATTTGATACTACACCACTGCTCAAAATACCAGGGGATCCTTTTTATTACATAAGTGGATTCCTGACTTCTTTATTTATCATGAGATAAGGAAGCAGTTTTGTGAATACTATAAGTGGATTTAAGCTTAAGGTGCTAATACAAAACAGAGCACAAGAGGTTCTTACCCACATATAGCAAACAACTGAACAAGTGTTTCAATATTATACCAAAAGTATTATAAGCAAAAAGAAAGTATGTGCATATCAGTATAAGATAAAATTGTACATTCTTTAACGTAGTACACAATGATTTATATTTTTGTAATTATATAAATTGTATATATTTAAGAGGCTTAGTAACTTAAGTATGATCCACTAGAAGTCATTATATTGCTGTGAAGAATTTCATGTTTCTGCCTTTTCAGTGTAATAAGTTAACAACTCACTTAGCTTGGTATTAAAGTAACATTTCACCCTCAACCTGGTTACCTGGGAGGTTCAAATTCCAATTTATTGAAATGAAAGATACTTTAACACTCAGAAATAACTGACAGCAAGGTTATCAATGGAAGACGGCCTAAATTCTACCATATAAACACACCATTGTCTACAGTGAGCCTCCCTTCATAGATTGCCCAGGATGAAGGGGTTGAAAAACGCAATGCTATAGCATTGTTGCGGCACTATAATGGCTATTTAACAACACTAACTGAAAGTACAGAAGATCATGTATTCATATCTCGAATATCATTATATACTCAATTAAAATTTAAATATTAGAATTTTGACAAATCTGCAAGTTCCCATTTCCCCAAGGATGATAAAATCCAGTACAAGGCCACCAAATAGTCTCTTAGTTGCAAAACACATTCAATCCACACAACACATCCTAAACTTTTCAATTAATCACAAGAAACAACAAATAAACTCAATAGATTTACTAATAAAAGAAAATACAAACATCTATACAACAAATACAAGGAACGTTGAGTGAAACAAAAAATAAAAAACAAAACGTGAATGGGGTTTGATACCTTCTCTTTCTTTAGCTTTACATTTTCTTCTTCGAGACGGGAAACCTTGCCAACCAGTTCATTATGGTAAGCCTGAACCATGAAAGGTTGATATCGTCGAAACTAACATTTTCAACATGTAAAAGAATGTATTCAATTCACCAAAGCAAAATTTGTAGCACATGTTAGACCTGTTTACGAGCTCGTGACCGAGCAGCAGATTCCCTATTCTTGATCTTCCTCCTCAACCTCCTCTCCAGGGTTTTCTCATATGCATCAGGAGCATCCCTTTTCCTGCCCGGTCTCGTGTCTGATAAACTCCCAATAGAAGGGGATGATGACAACCCCGTTTTCTGCTGGAAACCTTGAGCTGCTGAGAAATCCATTGTATCCAACCCCACAGCTGGACTGATAGAAGCTTCAGCAAAAAGCCCTGCTTGCACCAAGAAATCTTCCAAGGTTGTCTCACCAAAAGTCATTTCTCCCTCCTGAGTTTTCACTTCCCCTCCATATCTTTTCTTCTGCCCTTGCTGAATTTCCCTCCACACATCATCCACCGTCTTCCCACTCAAAGCACGAGCCAGCGTAAGGCTGGCCTGCCGCTGAAGCGAGGAAGAGGACGACATGTTCTCACTATCCGCACCTATCACCGAAGACTTACTTGCTTCAGCAGTCCACACATTTTGAAGAAGCTCGTCAAGGTTCATGCTCCCCAATGGCTTCCCTAAGTCCCCTAATTGACTATTAACCTCATCAAGAGTAAGATTATACCATGAGCCTTGCCTAGACAAAGATGAAGACTGTAAATGAGACTGTTGCCCATTACCTTGAGATCCCATTGTCTGAATCCCCATTCAAACTCAAACCTGTAAGTTGTAACCACAAAGCAACAATCAAATAAATAAATAACGAAAACATTAACCATTGCACTTGGATCCTATCTCACTTACATCCCAATCAAAAACATCTCACCAAAGCTTTTCCCTAAACAAATTTCCAAACTTTTTCAAAATCCCATCAGTCCACCCTATCTGGGGTCCCCAGAAAGACACCATCACAGCAAGAGAGTCGGGATTTCAACCAAAGGAACAATAAAGACTCAAACTTTATAATTCAAAAATGATGATCAACCCCACTTGATCAAAAACCATCACACAAGATCACAGCAAAAGGACAGCATCAACAAAATAGACTTTTACCTGAAAATAGGACAAGAGAAAGAGAAAATGATCTGAAAGAACACGTAGAAAGACCCTATGAGTTCGGGGTTGGCAAGTGGAGAGGGAAACACATCATTTGGTGGGGGTAAATCAGAGTGAAAATGGGAACAATTTGAGAAGAAAAGTGAAAGGAAAAAAAGGGTAGTTGGTGTAAACTCAAGTTGTGATGTAATGTGGGAGTGATTCGGAATTTTGTGGAAATATGTTGGCAAGTGGCAAACATTGATAGGTTCGTATAGGGCTTCGTATTGGGAACCATCCTCGTCTTCTTTTGCCTCGTTCACACTACGTTGGTTAATGAATTATTTTGAATCATTTTCTTTTTATCCCAAATTATATTTTAATAAAATATAAAAGGTTTAAATAATGATTTGATGAGTTAAAAAAAATAAAAAAAATAGATGTGATATGATATGAATTTGACATGGAATTTTTTATAAGTAAAAAAATTAATTTTTTTAATTAAAAAGTTTAGAAAATTAAAAAGAAAAATTATAAAAAATCACGTGATAGTTACTGTTCACACTCCGTTAATTATTTGAATGGTGTTAGCGAAAAGGACCAAGTTAAATATAATTGATGAATATTATGATCAAATTGAAAACAAAATAAAAAGTATGACCAAATTAAAAAAACTGAACGAATACTAGTACCAAATCATTATTTAAACCAATATAAAAGTTAAAAAAATCATTTAAAATTGTTTTTTACATGTGATTTTTACTCTTTTTGATCAATTTTTGGAAATAGTCTTTTTGAATGGTTTTTTTATCACATATATAACTAGTAGAAGAAATATAATAACTTGTCCGTGTATTGTAACGTCCTAATTAAATAGATAAAATCACTTTAATAAAACGCCACATATATATAAATATCCAGAGAGTACGGAAATTTGGGATATGACGTACACGGTACCCCAAACATATTCATAACCAAAGGAAGAGGCTCCACATGGCCTAAAACAAGGTACAGAGTCTCGTCAAGAGCGAGAGAAACTTAAACTACTAAAACTCCAATAGCGGTGGGCTCCCAAAGTGAGCCCGATACTCGTCCAAGATTCATCAAGCTGTGACATCTAGGGATGGCAAAGCGGGCCAACCCGGCCCGTTTTGGCCCACCCCCCGTTTTGGCCCGCGAAATGCGGGCTAGGTTGGCCCGCCCCGTAGGTTGAAATCGGGTTCGTTTATATGGCCCGCCCCACCCCACTGCATGGCCTGCGGCCCGCGGGCTGGCCTGCGTATTTAAACAAACATAAATCAATTCCTGCCAACTAATCATGTAATACTACATATCTGTTACAAGAGCTAATAAGCAATGCTGATAACAAATATAATTCCCTGCCAACATAAACAAAATACAACCACATTATTCCAAATCAAAGCAATAAAATCCTTAAACAAAATACAACCAAATTAAACCAAATCAAAGCTCATAATCTTTAAGTTCAACCAACAAATTCAAAGCTCCTAATTAACAAAATACACAAGCTCATAATCCTTAAGTTCAACAAACAAATTTAAAGTTCCTAATTAACAAAATACACAACTAAATATGGAAATCATTCTTCATCTTCCATGTTAATAACATTGGATGCAACTTTGGATAAACCTTCATGTAGCACATTTTGGAAATTAATATCTTCTCCCTCTTCTGCATACATTCAAACAAGACAATAAGTATCTGATATTGAATAAAAACAATAGATTGAAAAAATACAATAACAAAAATAATTACCCTCAACAAATCCATGCTTTCAACTAGAACTACAAATAATTGCTTCCACATTCTCAGGAAAAAGGCAATTCCTATATTTGTTAAGGATCCGAGATCCAATATTAAATGAAGATTCAGATGCCATAGTGGTTATTGGAATGCTTAATACATCTCTAGCCATTAAAGATAGATCAGAAAATCTTAGACTATTATTTTTCCACCATTGTAAGACATCCATTTGCTCCAAAAAGTCAAATTCTAAAGTGGGTTCATCCAAATATATGTCAAGTTGTG
>Ga0214543_1005765_pt1 | contig 22506 bp, 8 predicted proteins | sample CNSS2metaG_FD_160094 | JGI IMG/M metagenome (GOLD analysis project Ga0214543, IMG submission 160094) | Root nodule microbial communities from cowpea collected in UCLA plant growth center, Los Angeles, California, USA - CNSS2 | ecosystem: Host-associated > Plants > Roots > Nodule | place: USA... | reverse complement strand
TTATTGATAACATAATCCAATAAAAACATTAGACTTTAATCTTAATAAACTACAACCCATTTACATTCGTGTTCGTGCGTCAGGAGAAAAACCAAAATTGGAAAACTGAAACTTCCAATTGTACACGTTCACACAATTAACAATATGTCATTCACTTTGCTTCATTTCAACAGTAACGGTTTTTTATTTTCAATCAATGCCATATTATTTGCACAGGTAACAGTTCTTAACTTACAGTTCTTAACTTTCATTCATTTCTTTATTCCAATTAAAAACAAAACTCCATTACAGTAAAGCACGCGCATGCATAAATTCTAATTAATGGCATTTTAATGGCACAGCGGATGCACTTGATCCATGGCATCATCATCATTCATAAAATTAAATTAGGGCTTATAACATTAGGAAAAAACATAATAAGGGAGAAACATCACATAATAGGAGAATCATAAATCCTACAACCTGACTCTGATACCACATGTAAAACTAATTAAGGATCTTTAAGATTTATGATTTTCACTCGATAAAACATAATAGAGCACTAACCTTGATCCATGAGAGATCCTGTGAATATGCGTTCTTCAAATTTGTAATCTTGTGTGCTCTTCAATCACCGTTTCCCAATCTATCTCTTTGCCTTTCTTTCTCTTCTCACACGTTCTTGATGGGTTACAGTGAAAAGAACCTTATGACCAGAGACAGAACCCCAATTCTTTTTATAAACCAACGTCCATCAAGTTGGTTTTATTTTATCTTTATCTTTTTTTTTTATTTCATTATCAATTCCCATAATAATAACCAATAAGTATTTATATTTTATTAAATCACAATTGGGTCCATCATAATATTTCAAATGAGTCACTAATAGAATTAATTCGTCAATTAATTCTAACACCTTACACCTACAAAGCTGAGTTCAAAAAATAACAACACATGACAATGTTATAATTGTAAAATGACACACGATCCTTACAAATCTTCTCAACCTTCATGTAATGGGAGAAGTGATCAATTTCGTTTATCCGTCCTCTCATTTCCTTACAAATCGCTCCAAAATAAACACAATTAGTTTTTATAATCGATCGTTCTTAATTTCCTTAAACAATATCATCACACCAAGCGAATACAACCTACTAAGACAAAACTTCAATAATGTTAGATTAAAAGAATCTAAATAATCTAAGTTATGTTTTTATTATAATTCAATATCTTCTCATTAAATATTAATAGTCTTTACATGTTTATACATGTTTATAGGAAAGAAAAAATCATCCTTCTTTGTACTATTATTTTCTTATCACCGACACGGAGCCATAAATTCTTAATAAACAAATATAGTATGTTGTTGTAAAATGTTGACACGTGTTTATTTGAAGTTTGGATTACAAGAAGCTTTTGTTATTTTGTTATGCAATTAAAATTATAATACAGATGTTATGTTACTAGAATTTTTAGTATAGTGATTTATTTGATAAATATTTATTTTTATTGTAATTGTAGAGTTTATAGAAAAGAAATAAAGCATATAGAATGTTTTTCATTTATAATTAATGAATAATTGAAAAGTAAATTTATGTCTTGTTTAAATAGGTTTTTATATTCTTACACTTCCTTTGAAAAACTACATTTTTATGCATTTTTTTCATTAAATATTTTAATAATTTTATTCTAGCATAGTCACTTGTACTTTTTATTTTTCTCTTTCATCCATTTCAATACACCGACAAATCAAGAGTCATTATTGCTTACTTCTCAACAATGTACTCACTTTTATCATCATTAGTAAATATATGCACTGTCTCTGTCACCATTGTCTTTCATAAAAAAGATAATTATATTATTTATTATGTTGTTTTATTTTAGATATTAATCCATTTGAATTAGTTCAATATGAGAATTCAAGTCAAATTAAATAGATTAGTTTGATTTTTTTTAGTATATAATACGAATTAAAGCAAATCACATCATAATAATAAATATTATGTATTTTCATTCATTTATTTGAATACTGTACAACCTAGAAAATAACATTGCATTTTCATTTTTTTATGGAATATTGTAAAGATTTAAAAATGATATTTTAAAAGTAACAGTCATTTAAAAATTATTATATTCAATTATTTTAATATTAATAGGTTTTAGTATAAATAATTTTATTAGAACAAGTTTTATTATTTTAAAATACATCATCTCTAGAAATTATTTTTCTATAGTTCTCTAGCTCCTTTTTGATAGTTCTTTTTTGGTCATCTGATTGAAGTACCGAAACTATAGGAGTGATTCTCGCGACGAGCACTTCAATTTGGACCGATCAATTTTTTCGTTTAAGTAAGTTAGTTTTCTACCCCTTTCTTGATCCAATTTGTGCATGTGTCATTTAAATCATTCGTATGAGTTTATATTGATCAGACATCATAACGGTCGTTCTTGTGATGTTTTTATGTGTAGTAGATAAAGCATCTTGTGGATATGGAGTTAGATGTGTTTGACATTTATAGAGCTGCCTAAGTTGGATAACAAGTAAGAGAAGTTAATTGCACTGTTTTTTAATTTATATACATGTTTGAATTACTAATTGTAGTATTTTACTGAGATTTGTTGGCATGATTGAGTTGTGTGATTAGATTTACCTGTTGAATTGGGGGTTAAATCCCCACATTTACATGATTTGGTTGTATGATAAGATTATGAAATGTTGTATGATTAGTACTGCAAGTGTTATAAATTTAGTTGATAAATGTTGTGAAATTGTAATTGGTATGTTTTGGCATTTGTAATGGCTGTTGGAATGCTTAGACTGGACTGAGATAACACACTTATACTGGACTGAGATAACATACTTATACAGAGTTAAGTTCTATAGAATTATGTAGACTCGTTGAACTCGTTGTGCGAATCCAAATTCAGAGAGCTTATTGACTTTGTAGTCGCTGAGTGAATCCAAAGTCAGAGAGCTTACTGACTTTATAATCGCTAAGCCAGAATACATCACAATTTTGGAGGAATTTACTTTTGTGAGTTCTAGTTATTTATTTGTCGAGCGAATACATCAAATTCTAGTAGTAATTTTCTATGCTAAAACTTTGGTGTTTTGTGGTAAATGTGGATTGTTGCCTATTAAAATATTGGTATATGAGATGTAATTGATATTATTTATATGAGGTTGAGTTGATATTGCTTAATGCTAATTCAAGGAGAATTAATAGTGAATTCTTGTGGTGTATATGCATTGATATAGGGATCGAGTTGAAAGTTATTCTAATACTCTAATTAAGTATAGAAGAATGGGATATATGGTGAGAGGAGTAAGAGGTCTTAGTCTATGGATTTTACCTTGACCAAAGAAATTAACAGACTAACCTTATATGTGATAGAGTATAACTCTTTGTTTATCGCTCTGCAGAGCATTATTGCCACTATAAGTGCACAACTTACCAGTATCCAATATCAATGCAAGTATATAGATAATTGAGTCATATTTTTAGGTCTTTGTATGAAATAGGATTATTGGTTATGTATGATTTAAGTGATTGTATTCTTTAATTATTAAAAAAAATTGCATATTATTTTATCCTTCTTCTGTGGTTTTGTCTTCGTTTGTCTTTATTTTGTGGTGATGAATCATTAGTTAGGTTGGTGAAAGATTTTAGTGGAAACGGTTATAAGTGGTTAGTTGTGTATAGAGGTAGAAGTGATTTTTAGTTGATTTGTATAAATGTTATATTTTGATCTTTTATTAATATATTTTATACATTATTTTATTTGTTTTTAATCCTAAGATGAAAGATCATATTTTATTAGTTTTTAAACTGATAAAATTGAGATATTACAAATATTATGTATAATGTACTTTTTTAAATGTTGTTAATTTTTTAATTAGTATAGGTAATTAGAACCGGAAGATGTTATTTGCACATTTTTAAAGAACATATCATTTAAAATAAAAAGGTTTTAAGATCAAAGTGATTCAAGTGAAAAGATTTAAATGATTTGTTATTTATGTAGCAAATAAATTCTTCCGTGTAATGGGGAAGAATCAAAAGAAAAGTTTAGGACCAATGATTATGGTGGTAAGTCATAATCATCCAAATCAGATTCGTATATTATTTGATTGCTAAAAAAGTTGACTACATTCCACCATCTACGCCTACCAATAAAACAATTGTACAACTTCTCATTCATTCGTGCTGCCAAAAATAAATAAAATAGATGCTACATAATCTTCAAATAAATGTTTTAAAATAAAATAAATCTTCTCTAAACATTCTTTAATCTGGTGAAAATAAACAATTTGGAATTTTTCATGGAGTTTCTGTGAACATAAATCATCCAATTTGAGGACCACGAAATTTCAGAACAAAGGAAGACGAAAACTTCATAATCACCACGGGTTTTTCTTCTCTCGAATCCACGTGCCTTTTTTGGCTTTATTTAAATCGTCGACATTGTCACTTTTTTATTAGAGTAGTTGCAAACTTTTAATTAAGAAAGAGACTTGAGAGTTACAATATATTTAAAGGACAAAAATATCTAAAGAATTGTACACCAAACGAGATTATATTTTCGGTATGAAGAGAAGATTCTGAATAGGTTTTCAAATGCATGCAGTGAATTCACATCTATTAACAATTTCCTTTATTAACATGATGATTTTAATTACCCTAAATTAGAAATAAAAAGTAAAAGGTAGAAAGAAAGGAAAAACAATAGAAATACCAAGACATTGACCACGCTCTTTGTGCTTACACTTACTGCTTTCGTTTGAGTTGTCATCTGATGTTGATGACGTTTTGTGGAAGTTATGGTAGTTCTATTAATTCATGTCTTTTGAAGGACGTTGGATTTAGATTTCTTGGTGCAATGATCAAAATTCATATTAGATATCTTTGAAATATAAAAAAAAATAAAGATTTAAAATGAATAATATAAATTGTACTATAAAGTAATGTTAAACTATAGATATTTTCTATAACATACAAAGGTTAGTTTATTAAAATAAATGTATTTGCTTGAAAAGGATCACCAATCAAGAACAAATATACAAATGAAGATAAAATAAGGGTAATTGGAGATGGTTGAGAAAAAGAAAAAACTAACAGCAGACAGAGAATGGTAATCCAAAGGAGAAGAGAGGACCCCTCGAATTGAATTTTTAATTTATAATATCTAGTATATTTAATAGAGATTTTCAAGATTATAAAGAAAGATTTCTTGTAGGAGAAACACTCCAATAATTACTTTTAACTTCAAATATGTTAACCAGATTTATGTAGACTCTACAAATTTAGGGACCTCTTGGTTTCACGGAAACACCTAATGGAAAATGGCTTGATTGTTATTGATACTACGATAACAGAACACACTGCAAAGATGTGAACACTTTTTTTCCTTCGCTTTGGGTACAGAGAATGTAAATAAGACACTACAAGATTACATCCAAAGAAATCAAATGATACCCAGCTTTCATATAATACAAAATCTTCAAACTCTAACCTTCCTATTTATGCTTATCATAGTACTATTATACCCTTCTGATATGGTGTGGCTGATCACGGAGCCAATTCACCTGAAATTTCTCTCTTCCTTTGCTTCAAGGGCATCAACTTCCTCATTGGAAAGTAGGTCCACAATAGGTTCATACACGTCCCACTCCTTTCTTTTCCTGTTTGCATTCAAGAAAAATATGCTCAAACCTGCCAACTTCTCATATTGAATTTCATATGCAAGACTATATATATACACACCCACACACACACATATTTGTTCCTGGCGCAAAGAACCCGTGAATGCATCATGTGATAGGACTCGCCAAGTTTAAAATCATAGAATTAGTTACAAAGTGGTTTTAGTTGGAAGGGCAATGACTTTAAGGTTCAAATAGTAGGTAGGATACAGGGGAAAATATTTGGACTGGCATTGGTCTGCCGAAGAAAAAGGAACCCCTTTGTGAAGGGAGAACCCTAGCCCAAAGGAATAGGAGTTATTGGAGTGGTGTCATCTGATTAGGAGAAAGTGAGGCATTGACGTACTAACCATTCTGCAAAATACTGATCAAAATCCCGACATGGTAATAAGTGGTAAGCTTAGTTGACCTTGTCATAATTTAAGCTTTAGGATTTATATATTATAAACAGATAAATAGAGAATGAAGTGTAAAAGGAATTTTTTATAATAAACTATAACACACACGAACAATTAACAAAAAGGCATTCCATTTCTCTGAAAAGCTCTAAATAGTCTTCATCTCAGCCAGGAAATTTGTTAAATAAAGAAAAAAAACAACAGCAGATTTACAAATTAAAATCATTTGAGGAAAAACTATATTTCCATATAATCTAACTCCAGTTTCAATCTCATTTCTTTTTCTATTCCACCGTCATTTCCAAACTTTTTTCTTTTTACAGATATTTGTATCTTTCTCTTGTTCGTAAACGCACAAGCCACAAACAAATATGTCACTAGCCATACTATGCCACTAATTTCCGAGCCAAGTTCTGAGGCTCATTAAATTTCAGCAGAAACATAGTGTTCCAATTTATAACAAAGACTTACCGGACTACACTAGATTTCGGACCAAATAACTTGACCAAGTCCACTGCTACAGCACCTCCTCTACTGTAAAAAATCATTGACGAACAAAAAAGACATGAATTAGGAAATGCATATTCACTTAGAATTATAATAAAATTGCACTTATCACGCGGTGCAAACTTCACACAAGTGTATGATAAAAGACCTGATCGGAGTATATTCAGCCCCTCGACGACCCTTCTTGCTCATTCTGCTTTCTCTTGCTGAGACCACACTTTGAATTGCGATCTAAATATGGAAACATAACGACTTTGGTAACTGAACCTTATATAATTCCTGAAAATGGTACATCAATAAACCAATAAAACTTACCTCATAAAGTTGCTCTCTGATAGCAAAGGCAATAGCTGGCTGCAAAGCAGAAAAAGCATTTTACAGTTTACTGTGATGAATTTTTCAAAAATGTCTGTGTGCTTGTGCATGTTGAAAAGAAAGCAAGAAAGAAAAAGAAAATTCCATTGAAAAAAGCAAGAATACAATACCTACATTACAACAAATTGTTTCTTACTATAACATAATTTTGCCTATCTAACAAAATTCTATTATACTCCCAAGGTCTCTAACAAATCATTGTAACTCATTACTAATGAAAATTGGATATACTTACTCCAACCTCAGGATCTTCAATGCCCATGTCCTTGCAGAAGATTCTAGCAAACTCTTCAGGGTCACTCTCAAAGTTGTTCAAGTCCTAGAATTCAATTATTTTAGACACAAAACCGAAATAAACCCAAACAAGCACGGCAATGTTACACCACAACACCTGTGTTGTGCTCCAACCTTACCCATAAAAACTGGTCCTTCACAAGCGTATGATTAACACGAAGATCGAGCTGCAAACAGAAATAACGTTATTTTGTTAAAATGCAAAGCAAGCACTGAATAAAACAAGAGAAACACAAAATGGCAACAAAGAGAGACCTTGATCGGAACAATCTTCTCCCCAGCATACATATCCTGGCCTTCATAGGATCTAAACTCCAAGAGCTGTGACTGATAGGAATTGATCACATAAATTAGGCTAAATGCACAATAATAATAGTAATAAAGATTTAACTGCTAATTTGAACACTGTGAGTCCATTTGGATGAAACTTCTCTATAAGCATTTCTTGAAGAAAAAATAAAATGAAACAGACTAGTTTATCTACAAGTTAGGAATCAAACTTTAAAGAGGTTAATAGGAGATAACTTCTATAAATTAACTTATTTATAAAATAATTCTACCTTATGGAGAAACAAATTTCATGTTTCTTTCTTTTTTATTATTGAAATTTTCATAAAAAAAAAAATCTTCAAACAGATCAAATGTCTATAAAATTTTACACCTTAGTGTCTATACTTAAAAATTACAAGTTTTAATCCCTAATCTTAAATACATTTTAGTCCCTACCAATTAAAAGGGTGTAAAATGTAAAAGGAATTTATAGGAACCAAAATGTGTTAACAATAAAAGTGTATGTAAAGGGTCTAAAACAAGTAGATTGTCTAAAACATTGTAAAAGAGAAATTAAACCTAATCTGAAGAAAAGCATACAAAAATGGTAATGTGTGTACTTGAATAGATTGAGCAATTTGTGTAACAAAGGCGGGAGGGAGCTTCAAGTCTTTAACAGTCCTTTTTGCAAAGACCACAACCTCGGAGTCGGGATCTACAATGTCGGAATTCAATCAACGAAATGAATAAACAAGAACAGCAAGATGAGCAGGTTTTGTTTGAAATTACCAGAAGGGTTCCAAGTGAATGCGTCTTTGTATCTCTGCCCTTCTATTTCGATATCCAATCGAATGGGAACCAAGTTCTCTGCAGTTGGCCTGTGCATTAATCATTCATCACGCATTACAAAAACCAACAAAAATCAAACAGTTTCAATTGTTAAACTTACATTCTGAACTTAACAGGGTTTCGATAGAAACCCGAAATCGGGGTTTTCATGCTCTCCCAATACGTATGAACGAATGAATGATTACGACGCCGTTTTCATGCAAAAGATTCACAAACTAACTTGCTCTGCGCCCCCAAAACCAAAATCAAAAACAGCAGAAAAATATCTTCTTCCCACACTTACCACTCCGCAGTTTCTGCGTCTAATTTTTATTTTTATTTTTAAAATTTTTACAAGTTTCAATTATCAGATTGTAGGGAATCGACTTGTTCCGTTTGGGCCGGGACCCAGGCCCACAATCTGCCTCCTATTTAGCGTGATACCCACTACGTTTTTTGCCCCGTCTGAATAATATGAATACATAAAGAGTACGTTTAATTAAGTTCTTAGTAATTTGTTTAGATAAATTTATTAAAAGAAATTACTTTTTAATTATTTTTTTAGTTAAGTAGATTGTTATTTTATTCTATTATCTCGTTCATTTATATTTATAAAATAAACATCGTATAATTATGTGATTAACATAATAATGATAATACATGTAATATAAAATATTTTATTATTTATATTAAAAATGTGTTAGATAATTATAATATTATTTTATATTAATCATAAAATATTATATTTTTAAACAAACGAAAACAAATAAAATGACAGAACAATATAAGGGCAACTTTATTTTATTAATAAAAAAGTTTATTCATATGTATTTTATTAAACATATAATTTTTTTAAATATTTAATAAATTAAAAAAATAAATTTTAATGTATTCACTATTATGAAATACTTAAAACTTAACTAAATATGTAGATTGCACATAATAACACCCACATTAAAAATAAAAATGAGGGTTTTTCATGATACCATTAAGATAAGAGTGAGTGTGGTAGAACTATGGTAGGATTAATTAGGAACTTATCCAATTTCAAAGGATTGCTCTAATTAGAGATGGCAAATAAATTTGTCTTCATGGTTATTGTCTTAATTCGTTTCCGTTTTGATGGGAAATCACCGTATTGACCGGGTATGAGTATAGATATTGGGAATCCCCGACTTTTTCAACTGGGTATGGGATGTACATATCCCTGCTATAATACTCGTTCCCGCGATGTCTTCGTCCCCATTTAAATTATTAAAATATTCATAGTTAATTAAGTAATTCTATATATATATATATATATATATATATATATTCTATTTTTTATTTCTTCTAATTATTTGGTTTGTTATGAAACTCATTCGCATCTAGTATATTTTTCATCTTATGATAATCTTTATGTAGTTATGTTAGAATGATGTATGTCAATTAAAAAAAATTATGTCTTACATTTGAATATTTCTATTATGTTTTAATATTTTTATTTATTATATATTTTTCTTTCACACGAGAATGCTTAATATTCTTGATTTAATTGTTTAATAGCATAAACATTTTATTTATTAGGTAATATAAAAAAATATTATTTACTTATTATTATTCATTTTTATTTCATTTTGATAACTTTTTTGTTTCGCTAAAACAATTGTCGTTATTTCTCAATTGAGTATATATGTTGATCTTTGAGAAGTTTTCTTAGATCTCTAAGGTATTTTTCATCTTATCATACCCTTACTTATACATGTGTTTTTCTTTGTGCGATTTATTTCAAAAGTCTCTCAAATTGTTTCTAAGACATACATTTGTTAAAATATTTTTATTTATTGCTTATTTTCATCATGTAGAATATTATTCCGATATATTTTATCTAATTATTTTTATTTTTTAACTCATTATCAATCATACTGTAATCTTTTCACTATAATTGTATAAATAAATTTTATTTACTATATTGTAAAAATTTAATGTAATTGCTATTAATATTTTTTTATTACCATCCAACATATATTAGAGTTCAAAAGATATAATATCTATGTTAAAGTTTTATTATTGTGTTTATTATTTGTTCTTTGTGTCATTTTGATAAAGTGATGTATTATAACTTTTATTAGTGATAAAAAAAAAAGATTCATTCAAATTTAAAAAATTGAAGTAAACAAACATTTAAAATATATTTTAATTTGAACTTTTTTTTTTCTTATATATTTTTTAAAAAATATTTTTAAATTTTATCAACTAGATTTCATGATTGTTTGCAAATTTAATAAATGTTTTGGTTCTCATGAGATTTTATTTGGTATTCCAATCTAAAATATAAATTATAATTTATTTCAAAGTATTTGATATCGAAAAAATATTCATCCTCCTAATATTGAATATTTGATAATATTATATTTCGCTTACCTTAATTTTTTATTATATTATAAAAATTAATTAAGATTAATATTGAAATAGTAAAAAAACGGGTACAGGTATAGGTACAAGATTATACCCGTTATCCGATAACCATTAGATTTGAAGATGATGATGAAAATGAATTTTTTCTACAAAGATGAATATGAAATAACAAAACTCGTCCCTGTCTCGTCCCGTTATCATCCCTGACTCTAACCAAAAGTTTAGTGAAATCGTTCATACGAAAGATTTAATATTGCATTTGTTAGAAAACAAAATAATATGAAATCACATTTTAAATTGTATTTGTTATTTTATTTTATATATTAGTATTTCATTATGATAAAAGTTTTAAATTTATCAGATTATGTAAAACATATATAATATGTTTTTGACTATTTTTTTTAATATAGACATAGTCATGGTCAAATTATTTTATCATTAATTTAGTGTTTCAACGGATGAATGACAGTATTAAATTTTATTACATTCAATCTAATAATTAAAATATCTTTTGTAAAAGAAAATTCAAGCATAATAAATAAAAAAATACTTATATACAAATTGCAAGTAATTAGCCTACACCATTATAATACACCTCTTACAGATACGTTTAGTGTTTTTTTATTTAACTATTTTATTGTTTGATAAATTTGTTATATTTTTAACCACCTTTTTTGTGTTGTGTTGAATAATTTTATTTTTAATAAGTACAAATATTTTTTTTGATAAAAATACACAACTACATAAATAATCTTTCAAAATATAATCATCTAACCTTTTCTACTTAAAATAATTATGAAAAATATTTGTTTAGAAACCGTATAGTTTAAATTTTAAAAATGCAGATACATTTCTACTCATTTTTATAGTGATAATAAATTTTATTAAAATCGATTTTCAAAAAAATCCTTGAATATTATTCACTATTTTTGTTTTTTTAAATGTTCTTTTTTATTTGTCATTTTAAATTTGAAGATAACATTTTTCTAGTTATATATTTAATTTAATTAATATGAAGAGGAAATTATATATATGTGGAGAGAATATACAATGACAAATAAAGGTAGATATAAGAAAATTGAAATATATAATTAATCCATGATAAATAAATATATTTCGAAATTTTTTATATTAAATTTTTGAATCACCGTATGGATATAAATAATACTCATTCTTTTAAAGGTATTTATCTTGTTTCCATTTTCAATCTCATATTTATCTTGGTATTAAATTGCTAAAATTATTTTAATTTATTTTAAACTAAAAATTTATATTAATTTTTTTTTGTTAGTTTTGTAATTTATTTATAAGATACACCTGATATTTTTTAATCTTTTATATAATTATTTTTATATTTATCCGATTATTTAATATTTTTATTTGATATTATATAATTATAATTTTTTTATATTTGATTTCCGAAAAAGAAAAAATGTGAATAATTTTGACATTAAATACCTCATAATATCATATTTCTTTTATTGTAAATTTTTTATCTTTTATAAAAATAATATTTAGAATAATAAACGAACGGGTATGGGCTATTCTCTGATAAGGTTGAGAAAAAAAAATTATACCTATTGATATGAGTGATATGAGGATGAGATAAATTCTTATGCAATAATGGGATGGAAAAATCAAACCCATATCTGCCACACTGCTAACTCCTTTAAAATTGTACTAAAAGTTAAAAAAAATTAAATATTTTTTTTTATGTGAGTGAAAACATTTTAAGAGACTGTTACAAAGTACAGAGCTAGAAGTAAAATAAAATAAATTGTGAAGTAAATTCCTTAAAAATTCCATGTTACAAGAACAATGAGAATCTTTGAAATTCTTAAAAAACTACAACAACTTATCAATAAGAAAATGTATAAAGACTTTGTTTTTTTAATTTAATTTCTAATTTATACATAAACTAATTCGAATTTATACAAACTTCATTTTCTTATGATTATTTTTATTGAAATGGAGAGCAAAAAAAACCTTCATGTATATGAATTAAGTGTTATAATGAATACTTTTGTACTGAAATTATAATTGATCATATGTTTATGGTATTCAAAGTTGATGAAAGCAATTGAGTTCCTAAATGGATTGTAAAAGTTTGTGTGTTTGGGCATTGTGATGGAGATGAAAGATGAGAATGAAGAGGTATCAATGATTGTCCAGATGAAATATCATTGTCAGTAGGTGAATGTTTGATGAACAATCAAAATGAGTACACTTCTCTGGCATTGTTTAATTCATGGTTAGAATCTTCCTCAAATCATGACAATGAAAGCAAAACCACTGTTCTTGACACGAGGGGTGTGGACACCATAGGCATCATTACGTTGTACCCAACAAAGCCAAACACATCAAAGCAGAGACACCAGAAAAAAGGTCCATGTAGGGAAACTAGGAAAATCATACCTGCTTTTTATGCTTCCACTATTAGCTTTGACACATTTTAAGCAACACACGCTTTTCAGTATTTCGTATTTCAACTTCAAGGTAAATTTCACACAACGAAGCTGCAATACACCACAAAAACAATTGACCTACCCAACCCTCAAATTCTTCAAGCTGCATTATAGGTAAGAAGATAAAAGGGAGAAGCAAGAGATAGGTCCAACCCAAAATCAGACGACTCTATTATCAAACTCTACCTTTCTATGCACTGAATTGACTATTAGGTAAGAAGAGCTATACATCTATATTTTTTGGTGTATAAAGCTATTAGATATGGCAATCACGGGATCCATTCTTTTTGGTGAAATGTTTCAACGCCTTTCACCCACCTATAATTAATTTAACTAGATCTACAACAAAAATTTATCAACAACGAAAATTCAGGAGGAGCTTCTGTTGTGTTGTGCTGTGTTGTATACATTACTAAATAAACTAGCTAGCATCTGTCAGCTCTCGTGATCTTCAACCTCTTCACACTGTTCAAGAACATCCTGCATTAATTATCAGATGCAAAAGAAAAAAAAGGGTCAAACAAAATACACTGGAAAATGGAGCTAATAGTAAGATTCAAGAGTTCAATTTTTGAGAGAAAATATGCATATCACTTACTCCCACGGCACATCTCCAACCATCATCCAGTCCCCTTCTTGATCCTCATAAGTTAGCACGTGAAAATTCCCAGAACCGAGTGGCTGAGAGTTTGGACCTGAAAAAACAAAAATTGATCTCTAAATATGATGGTCCAAAAGAAGGTGCAGAAGGAACTGATTTCATGAGGGTTTGAAAATGCTCACACAGAATGGTGGTCCTAAACATATGGCCTAGAGTTTTCACTAGTCCGTCATAGCTATAATGTGCCATCAGATTTAATTTTCTTCCGATGGGGATTCCTTCCATGTAGACTTTCACAAATAAAGAGGGTTTCTGGCTGAGATGGCTTTGTTTCCCCACAAGGGTGCTCCTCAATATGGACTTAATTGGTGGCCAGTTGAAACTCTCCTCCCTGATAACAGATTAACATGTTAATGCAATTAATCATATACATACATGCATCACCATATATATCCAACACGAACAACAGGATCAAGAAGATCAAGGAACGGAAAAGAATCCAAGGTTAGCATTGGCGTGGAGAAATAGATAGGAGAGTGTATCTGTTTACCTTGGTGTTGAATTGAAAGGTGGTTCAGATTGAGATGAAGGAGATATGCTGAGACCAAGTCTGAGGTCAGTGCTCAAATCAGTTCTGTTTCTGCACACACTCGATGAAGGGGACGAAGAGGGTGGTGGAGTTCTAGAAGGATGGTTGTTGCTATCAATGGAAGAAGATGAAGATGATGATGACTGGGTATGAGGAGCATCGATTTCCTCTAATGTCCCCATATCTTCCAATGAATGAAACTGATCAAGACTGAAAAGAAAAGCCGCCACCTTAGGCTCCTTATATATATATATATATATATACACACACACAACACATAACACAACAGAAGAAGCTACTTTAAACCAAAAAGAAAGAAAGAGAGAGAGAAAGAGAGAGAGAGAGAGAGTGATAAGCAAATAAATAAGCAAAAGCAAAGCCAAGTCAGACATTGAGCAGACTCTCTTTGGTTTTGATTTGCCCTGAGGGTGGGCGACATGTCCACAAGGCCTAAGTTACACGGTCTTTAATTAATTACTTGTTTTGAAGTTTTGGTTGGTTGGAACCAACAAAACTTGTTTATTTTAATCAGCTCTTAATCATATTTCACCCCTCTTCTTGTTTATTATAGTTTTGGAAGCTTATAATTTTATTTTAATCAACTCTGCCTTCCATGGAAGATGTCTTCACATCATCATGGGAGGACATCGGGTTTACTATTATTAAACTGGAAAGAAAAAGGTGAATGCTTTGCCTCTATGGTCATGTCATGCACACCATGTACCATATCATCAATAAAATAAGAAACAATACAAAACTAATTTCTGCTTGTCTTTTCAACACCAATATTATACTAATGTGTGTGTGTGTGTATTATAATAATCCATTGGAGAATTTAGTGGGTTTTCATGATTCTCTAAAATATTGGACTACAGAACATAGTTTTGTTTGGTGAGTGGGAGCTTTATGATTTACATGATGTGAAGAAATGAAAGGGATTGAGAGAAAAGTTTTTGAATTTGTGCCGTTGATGTGGTGAAAATCTCAAAAACCAGTCCACTTTGAAGGGCTTTATAGGCTCTTAACAATTATGGTGTGAATTGTGAGAATAGAAAGAGGTGAAACTGTTTTGGATTGGATGTGGTAAATATAACTAAAGTTGAAGCAAAGTGATGGCAGTGCATAAGTGTTGGAAGAGAATGATGGAGACAATGTAGAAGGGGCATTGAATTGAAGAAGGGCATAGGAAGTTAGAAGTAGAAAAGAATTAAATTGACAGCTTGATATACAGCATCAGCAACCCCAGATAGGGAAGTTGGAGTAACTATGATGTTCAGCCATATGTAGCAAACTGGAACGCATTAATTGTAGCTAAACACTGGTGCATTTCAAACGTTGGACACCAGTACAAGAGTTGTCGTTCTTGTTCACAGGTTAGTCTACACTGAGTTGTTGAGCTGTTCAGTTTCAGCATCAGATTCGAGTTACCACTTGTTTTTTTGCCTTTCAATCTTGTTTCTCTTCTTTTCTCTTTCATTTTGTTAGACTTCGTGCAACAACTCAATTTGGAAAATATGGACTCATCCTTACACTGCCATACTCACAGCATAATCCAAGCCAACCACTAATAATAATAATAATAATAATAATAATAATTTTTTTATTTATTTTTTTAAATATGGTTAAATTATAATTTTGCTCTCCTGCAATCTACTGTTTTAGTTCATTACAAAAGGCTAAAATATAATTCTAATAATAAGTAATTTTGGTGAATGTAATTAATCTTTATCCTTAATTTTTAATATTATATTTATCACTTATGAATGTTAATTTAAGAGTGTTTATCTTAATATGATTTCGGTCACTTCATTGAAAACACGTGTATTTGTAATTGTTCGCATCAAAAGTACAAAAAGACACAAAATTTAAGAAGATTTTATAGACTTGATTTCAAAATTATGGCTTTTCTGAATAGATCTATTAATGAGAGATTATATGAATTGATCTAAATCTAATCTCAACTTTCAACTTAACGTGAACAATCTCCTCTTAAAAGTATAAACTCCTTTTATATTATTATATTACTTATGAAGTGAAATTATGCATTTACTATAAATTAACAACTCTAATTGAGAGTAAATTTCTTTTATATTATTACATTGCTTCTCAAATGAAAATATGTATTCACTACAAACCAACAACTCTAACAGGTCCTTTTTAAGGGAAGATTCATTAGGAATAATTGGTAGGTCTTTTTGAGACTAATTTTCTTTTATATTATTACATTACTTCTCAAATGAAATTATGTACATTCACTACAAACCAACAAGTCTAATAGGTCCTTTTAAGAGATGATTCATAAGGAATAATTGATAGGTCTTTTTGAAAGATGATGCATTAAAAAAAAAATACATAAACGTAATATAAACTCAATTAATGTAAAATTAACATTATTTTTAACCAAGAGTCTTACAATAATAGATTTTTCTTCTTAAATGATACTTAAACTCATAATTAATTCCAACATTAAAATCATGAAACAAAAATATAGCTATGCTCTTCTGCAAGTAAAATTTGACTGCATGAACTATCGTTTTATTACAATAATAAATTAAAAATGTTATTCAAAGAATTATATAAGCTAATGTTGATCTTATTTATCATGTGTATTTTCTTGGTCAATGCTTGCTGGATATCGATCATTGGTTTCATTTCGTATTCAATTCGAAATAAAATAATTTCTTCCGCAGCTAAAATTTTACTGAACAGATTCCATGCCTTAAATTATCTTCTTATTACAATAATAATGAAAAATGTTTTAAAAAAAAATTGTTGTTGGTTGCAAAGGAGGCAATTCAAATTGAAGAGAAAGAAATTAATTTCATAAAGCTTCTTCGTTTTTATAAAAAACTTTGGTCAAACCCAACAAAATCATGTTAAAAAATAATATAAAACCATAACATAGTAGTGTAAATGAGGTGAAGGTAATCAATTTTTTTATACGATAAAATCCATAATAATAATAATTTATTATTTAATAGAGGGAAGTTGTGGAGTGGGGCTATGAGGATGAAAGATGGAATAAAGAGAAAGAAAAGAAATGGTGAGACAAAGAAACATGATTTAAAGTCTGAGTCTCCTCTTTGGAGTTTGCAGACTAGACACACTTCATTCTCTCTGTTACATGTTTCTTCGTTTTCTGCCTTTAATTATCATTATTCCAATTGGTAAAAAACTATACACTTCCACACTTTCACCTTTTTTCCTTTTCAACACACATATTAACAAAAATATAACTAAATGGACCATGCAACCCCTTAATCTACCCTCGCAATTGCATCATAAATTTAGTTTAATCGGAAATAAATAAAAAATAATAGCAATTATTATTATTAGAGCCTCTCCTTAAGGACGTGGCAATCTAAATACGGTTCTACCAAACAAGCCCCACGGAGCCATTTATGTATCCATCAACAAACCTTAATTGATCCGACAATTTTTGCCACGTGGCCATCTTATGATGACTCATCCCACTAACCTATTCTTTATTCAATGCAAGGGGACCAGCGTAGGCACTTAAACTAAATATATTTTTATATTTTTTTTAATATTTAAAAGTAAGCAATAAAAAAATATTTACATCCACTGTTTTTCCTTTACCAAACTCACAGAATTAACCAACAGTGATGTTTTACCTAATCAATTCATACTTAACTATCATCGAGTTACTGTAATTCTGTGGGTTGTTTTACGGTTTTAGTTTTGGTATCAATAATGAGATCCATTTTTTATTAAAAAAAAATACGATTCCATTCTCAAACAATTGTTATATTAGATCGATTTAATAAAACTACTACCAACTAATTATACTGGTTTTGTTAACCAACTAATATGATTCTCTACTTTTTTAGTCTGATGAACTTAAATTTATATATCACATGATTTAAGGTTATAAATAAATAAATGGAATGACTACAAAATTGTTTGATTATAAATTCTTTAATGGTTTTTATGCCATGTTTGAGTATCTTTTATCTTGTTTTGGATTATTTAAGAGTGAAATTTCAAGTTTTAAAAAACTATTTTTATTAAAATAAGATATATGATAAATTTTTTATATAAACGATACTGTTCCATAAATAAATATTTGACAACTAATATACCAATGGATAAAGGAGCTGAATTTGGTTTTGTCTCAACAATAAATAAAAGTCTCTGTTAAGTACTATATGTACTGCCAAACGTACAGATAAATTAATTATAGTAAATTTTGTAAATATATTGATGTCTACAATTTTCTTATATAGGTTGCTCTTGTTATATACAAGATATATAGAAACATCAACTACATTATTGTATATGTATATGGCCTATCGTCTCATCATCCGTCAGGTAGATCAAGGACAAGCGGTCGCAGACTGTTTGCTACATGTGGATCTTTTCTTGGATTATTGATGTGATAATTTCTGCGGAGTGTTTTAAGAGAGCTCACGACCAAACGATCCTCGCGTTCATTTCCAATTGAACTTTGTTTCCACCTTTATGGAGACATCCGTCAGGACGCACTGTTCTCCGTTCGGGCGACCACACCAAAACTGGATCAGTAAGTTAAAAGTGAATTAAAATAATATAAGTCAGTAATCAAGTTTAAAAAGCAATTGAACCATGATTAAGAAAAACCCTAATCACAAGTCCATACCAAAAACTATAAATAGGAACCCAAGGTAAGTTGGTGAGGACTTTTCACTCGCATTTATTACCATATCCTGATCGGACTTGAACTGACTTAAGCATCAGAGCCTTTTAGACATGTACCCCGATCATCCGATCAACCGAGCGGGAAACAACAAAGGAATCAAACAGGAGAAAGAACCGAACAACAGCTAGCTAAGGAGAACATCAGATAAAAGGACTTAAGAGTAATTTGAGTGTTGGAAATAGGTGTTTGGTCCCTATGTCCGAAATAACACTAAGAGCCAAATGATGTAAACAGGTTAATCTTTTAACTATTATTTATTTATTTTAGATGTAAATAAAAAGTGAGTAATAAGTACGAGTATTTAAGTTACCTACTCCAAAAATGAATATTAAAATTTTTATATGTATAGATTATGGATAGATTATAGGACCAATATTATTATACCATACCCAGATCTTTAGTGTTCCTAAAATGTATTGTTCCATAATCATTGATATATTTCAAACTGTAAACTATTTATAAGACAAAGCAACTCTTAATTAGTATATCTCATATTCACAAAATACTGATGTTAGATTTATTTAGAGAAACCTTAACCGTTATTTATTTCATTTAAATTTAATAAAAATAAAATCTTAATCAACTATTCTAGTCAAAAAAATTATGTAATATTGAATTAGTTAAATTAATCAAATAATAATATTTGTTTTTAAATAGAAATTCATCTTAATTATCATCTATATCTTTTCACTTGGTACTAATCTCAATTTAACAATTAGTAGTAGAGTTAAAGTCAAGATTTCAATTTTTGAAAGAATATTTATCCCTGGATAAATTGTATGCAATTAAAGGAGAGCTAGCTTGTTTCGTATACTATATTAAAGTGTAAGTAGGGATGACAATGTGAACCAGTCCAGCCCGTTTAGGTTCGTTCCGTACTTGGTTCGCAAAATGCTGGCTCAAAAATCTGGCTCACTCTTTGTAAGTTTTGGCCCATGGGACAATTTTCTTCTTTTTTTTATGATAAAACTTTAAATGTTCAACAAATTGAAAATTTTTAACAAATTCACAAAATTAAATAAAGACTTTGGAGAGTTGAATGATAAATTGATAATCAAATATTTTCATTATATTTATATTCATACTTTGACATGCATGATGAATTCTTCAATTTTTAGCCTATTCAGAAATACATAACATTTGTCTTTACTATTTATACAAAATTTGGTAACATACATGCAGAAGTTTAGAAGAAAAGTAATTAACATACACAATTGTAAGTTTTTTTTTATGCGGGCCATGGACTAGCCGGCACTGCCTCTAGCCCGTGCAGGTTGCAGGTTATGTGGATCGAACTTAGCGAGCTTAATATCTTAGAACGTCTCGCATTTTTACCGATCCCTTGGACCAAGTCTATATTGTCACCTCTATATGTAAGGTGAGTCTAATTATGCATGTGAGAGAAAAAAGAAGTTCACTCACACCGGTATAGATTTATAAAATTATTGGTTAAGATGCATTATTATTTAATGCAAAATGAACCATAGTACTTATAAAAAGGATGTCTAATTTTTTTAAAATTTTAATTTTTATCATGAAATAATAACAAAAATCAGATATATTTTAATAATACAAATACTTTTTCGTATTTTTTTAACTTTTTTACTAAATAATCATTGTTTTTAGTGTAATTTTCGTTTTTTTTCTTTTTCTTTTACTATTTCCCCCCTTTTGACAAACTAAGTTTGAATTGTAAAAGAAAAAATTGAAACTGAACAAAATAAGTAATAATATATTTTTGACATTATAAAATTAAAATAGTATGGGAACATAGCAAACTAATTATTATTTTGAAAGGAAGAATGTTATTGATCAATTATTGTTATTATGTCGGCTCAAAAATCCTCAATTGAAAACAGTTAAACAAATACGTTTGAGAAGTAGAAATGATGTACTCAAAATTCAAGGGTTTGTTTATTCAGTTCATCATAAAGTAAAATAAAAAAGGTAAAAAAATTAAATCATGTGTACTTTCTCATGTTAGCTATATATCTCATAAGATTGGAGATTAATTCAAAAAGACAGAATCAAAATACACACGAGGTTCACAATTTTTTACGACTTTTGTAAGCTGATTGTTATTTACTTTTTCAATGAAATAGTTAATTTTTTTTTTCAATATTATCCTAACAAAATAGTTACACAGTGATCTAAATTGTTTCATTGTTGACCACAAACTAATCATGTGGGAGATTAATGATGACAAAGATTATAGAATCTTATGAACACCTCCAAAAGTATGTATAACATAAAGTATTATGTTGTATAAGATAAAGAAAATCAATTACATTCTCACAAATAAGAGTGAAATTTTGAAGTAAAATTTTATCCTTTTATTAATTTATTAACTTTATATTTTAAAAATATGTGAATATAGTTACTTATCTCATCACAAACGGATATGAAGATTAAAATTACCAGGCCAGAAAAGGTATTATTTAGTAATCATGGATGCATTGCAAGATACAGATAAATTATATTAGAGAATAACTTTTAATATCTCCTTATATGTATTCATAAAGATATATCTTAGATATACTTATAGAAAAAAATTAATCATTATTTATTCAAATTCTCAATTATTACAAAGAATAAAATAAGAAAGTGTACAAATATTTTAATATTTTTTAATAAATATTTAATTATTTTATAAGAATTTTTTCCCTAAACAACAAATATAAAATAAAGTGATGATAATATAATGATAAATGAAATAAAATATCACTAATAATAATAAAAATAAATGAAATATTATTATAATAACCTTTTTTTTTCATTTTTCTATTCTGTTAGTAAATGATCTTTATTTTTATTATATTTTTCGTTTTTTTCCTTGTATACTATTTTTTATCTTTGAATGTGAAAGAAATGTTCGGATGGAAAAAAAATAAGTACTAAATATTTTTGTTGACATTATAATAAAACTAAAATGGTTGAGGAAAATGCAGAATAATAATTATATTGAAAAGGAAGAATGTTATAGATCAGTAATAATTATTACTATGTCGGCTCAAGAATCACGAATCGAAGTATCCTCAAACAGTTAAACACGTAGGTTTGAAAGGTAAAGCTGATGTACCCAAAATTCAAGGTTTGTGTGTATCGAGGTGTTGATGAAAAGGTAAAAGTTTAAATAATTTATATTTGTCGGAGTATTTACAAATTGGATAATGATTCAATGACTACCGAAATTTGACTCCTATGTTATTCCCTGACGTAGAAAGTAATTTTTAATTTTTTTTTACTTGCAAAAGAGAGTGTGTCACGTGAGGAAAAGAGAAGTTAATTAATGTTAACTTTTTCAAACTGTGAAAGTGAATGGAAATGGCCAAAAGCGGTTTTGAAAAAAAATCATTTGCAGACCATTGAGAATGGTGTTGGAATCCTTCCAAACTTCACT
>Ga0214543_1005764_pt1 | contig 22507 bp, 15 predicted proteins | sample CNSS2metaG_FD_160094 | JGI IMG/M metagenome (GOLD analysis project Ga0214543, IMG submission 160094) | Root nodule microbial communities from cowpea collected in UCLA plant growth center, Los Angeles, California, USA - CNSS2 | ecosystem: Host-associated > Plants > Roots > Nodule | place: USA... | reverse complement strand
GAAGTTTAAAAAAGTAAAAAAAAAATAAAAAAAAAAAAGAGAAAAAAAAAAAAAAAAAAAAAAAAAAAAAAAAAAAAAAAAAAAAAAAAAAAAGAGGGATAAGGTGAGATTTGTGGAAGGAAGAAGCCACCACATCTATTCCAGCATACGTGTCTTTTTTTTTCTTTTTTTCTAACATTGCACACTTATTTGTAAGGTGAGACGGTTTAGGCTACCATGCCAATCATAAAAATTAATGGCTTCACAACACCCATTTATATTATAAACATTGATGTATATCTTCTGCTTCAAATGTTATGTAGTATATGTTTCTGAATTGGACCCTCTCCCACTTCGTTGGCATATATATTTCTTGTGTATCCGTTGTCATGATCATGAAATTTCCCAAGTAGCATTAGAACACCAACGATGTGAAAGGTGTTTTGTGATGTAATTCAATTTCCATTAACAAAGTTTTGAATGATAATGTAATATTTGAAGTAAGTAAGAAAAGAGAAAATAGTTCGACATGGGTAATGCCATTCTAACTTTATCATACGCGAGATTTGAAGAAAACCACATCATTGTCAATATATTTTCTTGTGAATATTGTAGTTTTGTAATTGTGAAAGATTATCATGTGGGTAATAATTATATAAATAACTAAATAGTGTAAACGAAGAAAATTTAGAAGTTGATCGAATCGCATTATTAAAGTCTTTAAGTTCTATAAATTTTTTACTTATTTTTAGTATCGAAGAAAATTTATATTTACGATTTGGATTTGAAATTTGTACTCAAACCTGAACACATCTTGATCACTTAAAATGACGATTGTTAGGATTAAAGAGCTAAGCATGATTATATAGATAACGTAACTGATCGATAGATAATTGATCTTTAGAAAGAACAAATCACTATAATGCAGATTTGCTTGAAACTTTAAGGTTGATATTATATAACTTTGAGAGGACTCAAAAGAGCATTTATTACTCATATGACTTTAGTGTCCGAGTATCTCTTACCGATACATTGTCTTCATCCTACCCAAAAACTGAGATCTTGACCATTGAGATAACTAGATATTTTAACAAACACTACTAGGAAAAATCATTTTAACGACCACTATCTTGGTTGCTAAAAGGTTTAAAATCGGCCGTAAATCATTCAGTGACTAAAATAACAACCAAATTGAAAGTTTATAGTAAAATAGCCACCAAAATTTTAGTCGCTAATTTGTCGCTAGAAATATTAGTTACCTTCTACTATGGAGACCAATTTAGCCACCAAAATTCTTATAGCTAATTCAGTTGCAAAATGAAAAAACTTAGTGACACTTTTTTCGGTTGCTAACATGTAAACATATAGCTAATTCAGTTTGGTGGCTAATTTAGTCGTAAAAGTAAACATATAGAAACACTTATTTTTCGGTCACTAATAGATAACTTTTTTATTTTAATTAAAATATTTTTCGGTATCTAAATCGGTGACAAAAAATAAAAACATTTAGCGACCAATATATTTTGGTGATTAAATCAGTGATAAAAAAAATCTATATATTTCAATAGTTACTTTTAAGTACATAATTTTACCTGCTTATATACAATATTTTGACATGCTTATAAATTGTTCCTACAAAGAATAAATAAGAGAAGTCAGACACAAATATCACCTTACCTCAATCCGCAATCTCTCTAGTTGGCTCTGCCTCGACTTGTGTATGTCATCTGCTGGTATCACGGCTTGAACCCATGGGGGGTTACCTGCGGAGAAGACTCCGAGATCAAGTCAGCCAAAAGATTCTCAGAAAGTCAAATCTCGTGATTAAGGGATTAATGAATGCGTACCTTTAATTGTTGGGGTCCACGCATATTTATAGTTTATTAATTATGTTTGGCCTTGTCATGTGATGGGCCATTGTTTGGGTCGTAGGTGGGCCTAGGCCTGGCCCAGGCCCCTTAGTTCAATGATTGTTGGTCTTAGAGGTCTTGCTTGTAATACTAAGTTTGGAATGGTCGACAGTCGTTTTGTCTTCTGAAGTAGGCGGCCTAGGCCGCTTACGCTTGCCCGTTGATTTGTTTGATAACTGATTGCGTGCTTGCGGGGCTTTATGTAGGCAGGTTTAACCGTGTAGTTTTTTGTTAGGCCGCCTAGGTGTAGTAAGCTATGTTAAATAACAATCAACACAAATATATAATGTAATAAAGAGTAGTATAAAAATTAAGTATACATGTTACACACTAACACAAAAAGCCCATTAATGTCACCTCTTTAACGTCAGGTCAAAAGAAAACCAACGTAAAAAATGATCGATGGCGCTATTGTAAATAAGTGGACAATTTCGATGTCTACCCTTAGTATCCTCGACATCACTTAACGTCGGTCCAAGCACACCCCAATGTCATTCAAAAAAGCACGTCGGCGCCCCGCTCCCCCAATGTCCATTAATGGCAGTACCACTCTCCCCCGACGTCAATTTCTATTTTAAAACCAACGCAAAAACACAAACCTTTCCACTGTTGCTTCGCCCCTTATTCCCTCCATGCCGGCGACGACGAGGACGTCCTCCGCATGTGAGTTGGTTTCGTTTACCACATCTGAAAGTTGTTGGGTTTTGATTTTTTGATTGATTTAGGAGTTTTGAACTGAATATTTTTCGTTTTCGTCCCCATTTTGTAGCATTTTAAATTTTATCCCTATTTGGTGTTGTTCTTTGATGTGATGCCAACAAGGCTTATAGCTTGGGCAACGCCTAGGCCCAAATCATGCACAAGGCCCAATCCATGGCCCACATGCATCTCAAGCCCAAGCCCATCAAGAGGCCCAATAACAAGGAGCATGCTCAAAAAGATCCAATTGGGCTTCATTCTAGATGGCCCAAACCCACATGGGCTTCTCACACTCTTCACATTGGCCAAAGAAGATATAAAGATTTGAAGAGGTGTATCAAAGAGCAATAGAATAACAATAAGATTGGCCCATTGTTTAGGCCTTGCTTTCTAGAATAATAAGTCAAACAATGAGTAGTTCAATTGATAAAATTGGGCTTGACTAAGCCCAATAAGAGATTTGGCCATGAGCTATCAAAAGAGCCAAGGTGGACTAAGTGGAAGTCAACACTTCTTCCTACACCTCATGGATCCAAAGCATCTAAGGGTTAGGAATGCTTTCTCTTTTTCCAAGGCATCATCCAATGGCCAAGATCAAGCCTCCTTCTCCAAGCTTGATCTAAGGGCCATGATCAAGGCCCACTCCATCCAAGGGCTCTCCTTTCTCATGTGTAAATGGCTTCATATAAAAGCCAAAATTTCACTCATTTGTAGACACTCTTGAAATTTTATGCAATAGATGCAACTTGAGTTAAGAGCACTCCTCCCTCTATTTCCTTTGAGAGTCACCACTTTCTAGAGATTTCCTCTCTTTACCTCTAGCCACCTTTCTTAGGCTAGCATAGATTAGGAAATCCTATCACCTATTTCACCTTCCATTGCTTGCAAGTGCCTTCCAACTTGCCTCCATTCCTTCATCCATTTCTGCTGCCCATGGAGCTCTTCATTCACCTTTGGAGCTCCACCATTCTTCTTCCCCATTTAGCCAACAACACGTCGACACCCCTAAGGCCACTCTCCTCCAACTTTGATTTTGGTTTTGCTACAAGAGGTTAGATTTAATTATCTTCCTTTTTGCATTTTGTCTTTTGTTCATTGTTCATTGTATGTGTGTAATTGATTATATTTTTCTTTCCCGTTGTAGTTTAAAATTTTGAATATTTTTTAGTTATTTTTTTGCGTCTATTTTTTTATTTGAAATTTTATAATAATATTTTGATAATTTGGAAAGAAATTTATGTTTATTGTTAGATGTTTTGCCTATTTAAATATTTTCAATTTTGTTTGATTTTTTAATACTATGGTTGCATTGTTATTTTATATATAAAGATTTATTATAATTTTGGTTAAACACTGAGCAAACCTTAGTTCCCGTTTGAGATTTAGTACAAATGATTCAATTTTTAATCGTTTGTATTAAATCTTGAATTGTTCGATCGGACAGTTTGAAAGAATTGTTTTTCATAATTTGCTATAACGTGTACATTGAGGTTTATGCATAAATTTGATAAAATTTCAATTGAGACAATTTTGTGTTGTTCTCTAGATGTATACTTGATTGTGATCATGGGTCATCACTTTCATTTCATGTACTTCACAGACAAATGCATATGTTGCCAAAATTTTATCCAATTTATGATGTTTGACTTCTTCATATACGCATTAGCAAATTATGAAAAATAATATTTTTGAATGGGTAGGGCCTCACTTTGTGAGAGTTAAAAGTTTGGGATTGATGGAGTTTTTTACAAACATAGTATGGATGGAAGCTGTTTAAATGAATGTCACATTAATGAAGAGTATGAAAATGAGATTTCTGAGTTTTTGCAATATGCTTAAGAACACACAATATCTGTTAACGAGACATATTTTTGCCCTTGTGTTCGTTGTCTTAATCAAATTCATCTTCGGTATAATGAGGAGTTATAAACTTTGGACTTGGCATGGAGAAGTGTTAGACAAACCTACATCGTCACGAACAACATATTATGTAGACAAATGAATGGGTGATCATTTAGAAGACATGGTACGTGATGTTGGGGAAGAAAATTTTGTAAAAGCTCATTTATATGATTCTCTTAAGTCAGATCAAACGAAGATTTGTACTTAGGATGCGCTAACTTTACACGACTGTCAAAAACTTTAAAATTGTTCAGTTTAAAAGCAAGGAATGGATGGACAGATAGAAGTTTCACATAATTGTTGGAGTTGTTGAATGAGATGCTTCTAGAAAATAACACATTACCCATCCATAATTACAAGGCAAAGAAAATTTTATGTCCAATAGGTTTGGAATATCAGAAGATACATGTATGCCCCAATGATTGTCTTTTATACGGAGACGTGGTTTATCGCGGTTTAAAAAGAAAATTAATGGAAATAGTGGTGATGAAGACAAAGATGGTCCACCTGCTAAGGGATGTGGTACTTGCCTATAATACCTTGATTCAAATGATTGTTTTTCATTAAAGAAGATGCAAAAAACCTAAAATGGCATGTTAATGGAAGAAAGTGTGATAATGTTCTTCGAAACCCAACTGATTTTCCACAATGGAAGAAGATTGATGAAACATTTACAGAATTTGGTGCAGAGCCAAGAAACATAAGACTTGGACTTGTTATAGATGGTATGAATCTTTATGGGAACTTAAGTAGCAAACATAGTTCATGGTCAATTTTGTTGATAATTTATAATTTATCTCCTTTGTTGTGCATGAAGAGAAAATATATGATGTTGTCTGTAAGACCTGAGAAATTTAAATAATTAAATAAATAATTATTTAATAAATGCGGGTAGTATGAGCCTTTATGGCATTTAATGTGAATTTGTATGACGTGGAAAAGTACTAGCTCAAAGGGTTGAGAGTACTTAGTTATGTTGAGAGGACTTGGGTTCAAGTCCTATGTATGCTAAATTGTATGTTATTTTAATATGTGTATTATTTTAATGATATGTTTGAATGTGATTAGTGATAATGTAATTCTAAAATTATAGGAATTATCACGAAACATGTATTGGTTGTGCATTGGCTTTGTAATTGAGTGAATGTGTGTTCAAATCTTGCTAAGAATGAATTTAACTTTATTTTTGCCAAAATTTCTTTTAGCATGGAATTGAAAAGGCAGAGAAATCCTAGCTGCCAAGAGAGGCAACCTAGTGGGCTGTGAGACAACTAATAATGGTCTTTGAATGGTCATTAACACCTAATTCAAAGCCATTTTCGTTTTCCCTAGCATTAACAAGCATTAAGGCTTAACTAATGGTCTAATTAGTGTAGTTTTAAAGAAGAGAGAGAGGAAAACGTGAAAGGGCAGAGGACAAACGAATTTGACAGTGGAAAAGAGAGTTTGTAGGTGATTTTTGTGTAGAATTGATAAGAGCATCAAATGCATTGAGAGAAGGCCAATGTTGGATTTGTGGTGGCACAAGAAAAGTCTTGATTTTTTCCAAATTAAGCAAGGATTAACAGGTTAGGGGAGTTCCTTCACATATATACATGCTTTATGGTTGTTTACGTATTGTATTGAATGAACATGATGCCCTGCATAATCCAAATCATGTTGTTTCTGAGTTTTTGGAAAAATTCCAAAAACCGCTTAGCGGCTTTGAATGTGTCACCGGGTGACACATGAGTGACTAACCCAACTCTGGGTTTTTTAGATGAACCGCCTGGCGGTAATGGGCGAGCCCGCCAGACGACACAAGCTTGGAATGTTTTCTACATTTTCTTTGGATTCTATGGTTGGCTGGTTACTCTGGAATCGTTTAATGATACACCTCACGTACTTTCTCGAGGTGGCTATCAATTATTAGAGAAAAAAAATGAAAAAGTCTCGTGCACAGTCTTTAGGACTTGAGTCCCCTTACCTAGTACTTGAAATTCCTAGGTACGAGATGTGGAAAGCTGCTCGGACTAAGTTTGATGGGCACATGACATCACAATAAGCTCAAATTATATCTGTAAGAATAGTAAGTATAAACCCTATTCAACACCCATAGTTCATACACTTCCCCTTTATGACGAAACTTGCTTATGTGGTGTAGGATAAGTTAGTTGAGCAAGAGACTCAGGGTTCGTTTGTTGATGAAGGATTATCTTGTTTCCTTTTAGGATTATTGAAAATGGTGTTAGTTGATTAAGAAAATTAAGTGAAATCCCCACTGGACATTAAGATAGCATGTTATCTAGATGTGAAGGTTCCTTTCTCAAATCTCAAGAGAAGAAGATGATGGCTTGATTCAAAACAAAAAGGAAATGGAAAGCACATAAACCATAAAAAACCAAGAACAATTAAAGGAAGAAGAAAACATAAAATGGAAAGGAAAGAAATGATAAAAATGTGAGAAGCATGCCAACATAAAAACTAAATTAAAAAATTTCTAAATAAATATGCATGTTTTTAATGTCACCAAACAATTAAAATTACAACTAATGGTCAAGTGATCTACCATCACTAGATTGGTTACTATATCAACTACCAAGAGGATCAAAAGGAACTAACAAAAGATTCTTTTATTAGATGTACTACAAAATAAGTTTCATGGGTTCCTCTTGTTGGCCCATCTACTCATTTTGTTGGCTCATGCATTTGCTTGGTTGATGATTTTGATAGTAACCTATAGTTGGTAGGCTATTAACATCTAGGATTTTGCTTGTTGATTCTTACTTTTACATGTCAGCACACTAGATAACTATTCTTCTTGCATATATATATATATATATATATATATATATATATATATATATATATATATATATATAAATTTAAAGTTTGTAAGACTTAAACAAAATTATAACAGTTAAAAAATATAAATTTAAGGTGGTTTATTTTATTTTTTAATTATTTTTTAATTTAAAAGATTTATTTTATTATGATAACATATATAATGGCTTATTAATTATTTTCAAAGATTTATTTTATTTAAAAGATTATGATAAGATATATGATGGTTTATTAATTTAAAAGATTTATTTTATTTAAAATATTTTCTAAGAGATTGGATTTGGTGAATAATTATTCAATTAAGAAGATATATATTAAACAAATTTTCTAAGAGACAAAGTGGTTATAAGGGGTGAATATCTAAATTAGAAATTTATATTGGTTCACCCAAATTGTGAGGCTAAGTTTAGTCTCTTGAGCAACCTGTTTAATATGTTCCATTAATCAAATCCATTTACTTACATGAGTATCAACTTCTCCAAGTTATAACAAGTATAAACTTTATTAAACCTATTTAGTCATATCAGATTCAAACAAAAACCAAAAAACCCCTAATGTAGTCTAGGGAAGACCTTAGGTCCCACACATTTATCCCCTCTAACCCACCTCCTTTTTCCACCAATAAATCCTTTCCATGTATATTCTCAAGTTAGTCCACATATCCCATAATTAATACCCACTTACCCCACCCACAAATGTAATTCTCTCAATTTTCACCCCAATCGGGCCAATAACCCCTAAAATTGTTTCCCCTTCCAAAGCTAGTTATCCAAGTCTACATACACAAAAAGCAAAACTTTCACCCAATCCTCTAATACAATCCAACCCAAAATTTTAACATCACCTAACTCCCATTTTCTCATTACTACCCCACCTTTTAACCCAATCAACTATGCCCTAACTTAAACCTTCCTAACCCCATGGCATTGATAATAACCACCCCCTTGATAAATCTTTTTTATTGCCTAAAAGACTTAGTCAAAACCAATTTTCCCTTAAAAATGCAATATAGGGAGAACCTTGGGAATCAATCCGTGGACATGGCTAAAGTCAAATGCAATATTTGTACTTGAATTGTGGTGGAGAAATTTATTCTAAATCAACACTTAAAAATAGAAAACTTAAAATCATCAAATGCAAAAAATGCTATGAACTATGCATGAATGCTTGACATGATGCACAAAATGGTAAGGAATGATGAATTAGTTAATCCTAAATGTTCAAAACATGTTTAATGATCAAAACTAGGCTAGTGCAATGGTTAAATTGGTCCAAATTCATAAAACTTGAAATCTGCCCAAAATGAAGAACCTGTTCATGAACAAAATGCATGGTAGCCTCAGATTGGGATCTTTTGATGATACAATTGAAAATGAAATGACGCAAAATGATTATAAATGATCTCAATTGCATTTAAAAACTATAATCACTCGATTCGGTGCTCTACACACAAAGTTCAAATTTTCATGAACCCTAATTCCCAAATTTGAGCAGAAACGCGATTTTGATTAATTCGACCAACTCGTGCAACGAAATGCAATTAAATGTTATAAAGCTTCATCATGATTCAGAGAATGAAACCCCAAATCAATTTACATCAACAATCAGCAAAATCACGCAACCACAAAATTATGTAGAAATAAAAAAAGGAAGTGAAGTGCGATTCGAACTTGGTGATTTGTGGATGGAATCGTGAAATTGTTGATGCTAATAGCTTTTATAGCATAAGAAGGAGCTAAGCAAAGCCACGGGTTGAACCAAAACACAAAAATGATGCTAAATTCGAATGAAATAGTAACATGGGTACAAAATTATGCACAAAAACACGAATTGATGAAATACTGATGGAAATGGGTGTGTGATGGTTCGAATAGCTTGGGAATCATCCCAAGAGTGTGCACGAATTTACAAAAATCAAAATGATTAAGAAGTGAATGAGAAATCTAATGGAATAGTAACTAGTGGTGTGTGTGTGTGTGTGTGAACGTGAAAATGGTGTAGAATTGGGGTTTTGGTGATGGAAACTCAAAATTAATCTTGCCAATAGTTAAAGGAACTTAAAAGTGATGTGTGTGAAGTGGTGGAATGATAAGAAACTCAAAATTGTAGCAAGAGTGTAGAAATATAAGTGAAATGAGCTTGGCTACTATCATTGGTCTTGAATCCAACGTATTCATCTTGTTTACTCCGAAACAATGATGTATAAAGGTCTTTTGGACACACCAATTCATAGGCTTGGTTCCAGAACCTAGATTTGGTAAGGTAGGGTGGAGTTCAAGCTCAAAAAGTGGTACTCAAGGTGGTAGTTTAGTGGAAAATGATGATGAACATTATGAAACTATAAACCAAATGAACAATACTGAAATTTTCATTCATTGAAGCTCAAATCCAGATTACAATACCAAAAACGAGTACAAGAAGTTGTCCCAACCCTCCTCGCACCAAGGCTTGAGCTATCAAGCTTCCAAAAGCAAAAATGGAGTGAAAATGGGTGATTTTAGAGGGAATTTCGGGTTTTCTAGATGAGGTGGTGTGGTATAGTCAAAAACTAGTCCACCATGGTCCCTGAATGTCCAGAAAAACCTCATGGAAGGTTTACGGGTCGTGTCCCTATGACACCTCCCTAAATCTACCCTAAAACCTACCCTACACTAAGCCACCTCTCACTAAATTAGCCCAAACTCTAATGTGCAGCCCCTTCTCAGATTTTTGGAAATCCCAAGGCGCAAACTAGTCACATTTAGTGTCCTAAAGTGTTCTAAATGATTAGCTCTTGATTTGGAGTCCAAATGACAAAAGTCAACTCTAAGGTCAAACATTTCACTTTTGCACATTTCATGCTTTGCCACCAACATGAATGTGCACCCCCCTCTCTTATTTTTGGCAATCCCAAGGCCCAAATTAGTCATATTTAGTGTCCTAAAGTGCTCCAAATGATTGGCTCTTGATTTGGGGTCCAAATGACAAAAGTCAACTCTAAGGTTAACATGCCACCTTTTCACACTTCATGCTTTGCCACCAACTTGACCTTGCTGCTATGTAAACTTCTAGGCCTTCAAATCTTCAATTAAACCTTGACTAAGGATAGAGGACCTGCAAATTGATCAAAAACTCAAGTGGAAGGAATAGCTTTACTTAGACACTACTTGACAATTAAGCTAAAATGACCAAAAACATAAAAACTAAGAATTTTGCTCAATTGGTCCTAAACCTCAAATTTTAGTGTTTGACCACTTCCAACAAGTGTAATTAGGCATTTATAATGATTTCACAAGGTCAAATCATTCAATTTGAAAGAATTTCAAAAAGCCAACTCTAAAGTGAATTATGTCATGGTTTAAAGGTTAAATGACCAAAATTTGACTCTTAACACTATAACATCCTAACTAGAAATTACTTATTTAAAATTAAAATAATAAAAATATTAATAAACTGCATTTATTAATGAAATCATTTTACCAAACCACGAGAAAAAGTAAAAATTTATTTCAAATGCGCCAAAAACAAAATCCATAAGAGCATTCACCTCTTACAAATATAAAACGATTCATAATACTGATTACAAAAATAATTCATAAAATCCATAAGATTATTTCTACGTAAAAACTCCAATGATGGCCCCACTTCGGCTCTAAGTATCCATGTGCTCACCTGCATCAACATCTGCTCCCATGTAACGAGTTAAATGATCATTGCCAAACACACACATACACACACAGAGATAGGATGAGCTCAAAAATAAAATATACATCACAAGGTACATTATAATAACAAATTAAAACCCCTAACACTACTAATACACTCCAATATCAGACCCAAACTTTCACATCTTCCTCTAGACGCCTCTTGATTCTATACCCTTTTGATGATTACTTTGATCGATCCTTACTACCACGAGTGTCTACTCACCCCTCCAACTACAAGCCACAACCTATAGTCCACATGCGGAAATAGTAATAATAATAGTAATAATGAAAATAATAATAATAATAACTCTAAACATCACGACAAGTCAAAAAAGAATAATCATAATAATCACAATAGTGGTGGAGTCACAAAGAGAACTCAATACAATGAAAACCACAAGCACACACATACTATCTCTAAAACCACATACAACAAACATTAAGAGGTTAAATGATAGAAGAATTTGGTTCAGGAGAAGGCTTCCATGCATCAATATATAAGGCAATTGCATATAATATCATTAAAACAGGAAATGGTAGCTCCCCTAATCTGATTTCCTTGTTCCAAGAGTGTTGATTTCCTTGTTCCAAGAGTGCTTCTAAGCTTCCCCCTTGATCCAAAATCACTATAACTTCAAGACCTCTCCTAGCCTTTGTAGAAAACTCTCCACACTTTCCTTTCTCACGTTTTAGTACTCTCCTTTCTCACATTTTAGCATCCAAGCAGAATAATAAAATAATTAATTAATTCACTAATGGCATACACAGGACTCAAACCCAAGTCCCTTCAACATGCCTAAGTACTCTCAACCACTTAAGCTAGTACTGTTCCATGTCTTCTCTCTCCACATTAATTAACTTAGGAATTGCTTCCCTTTCATTTATTATTATAAAGATCTCACTATCCGCATTTATATTAAATAAATATTTATGTATTTATTTAATTTTCCCAGGTCTTACAAACACTAGGTTTGACTAACCTAAGACCCTAGGACTCAAAATATTATGCAACCACACTCAAATGATGTTTAAAAACACTCTACAAACAATAATTCTATGAAAATGTGAAAATGGTCCTAAGTGAAGAATTTAACCTAATATGCTCAAATTAGCTATTCTAGAATGGAAAAATGAACACTTTAACTAAGGAAAACTAACAAAATTCAAGACACATCACTCCTCCCCATCTAGGCCCTCACACATCATCATCAAGCCCAATGAATTTAAAGATTATATTTTATAGAATTGATTGGTTTATATACGACCATTGTATTCTTCCGTCCTAAAAGAATATTTCTGTTAGAGTAGAGCCAAATATCATTATAAGACACCTTTAGTATATGCAAGAAGTTATAAAAGGAAAAAAATAATAAATAAAAGACAAAAAAAAATCTTTTTATTCGGATAGTTTTTCCCCTTTTGTCTATTTTTTTTTCAATTTCACATATTATCTTATCACTTCCATATAGATTTTCTCTTAATACATGTGTGTTATGGGTAAAATACAAATTATTATTTCTATATATATATATATATATATATTTATTTGAAGTATATTTCAATTTTCAACTATATTATAGGTTAATTTTGGTATTAAATAATTTTGTTGGTTCAATATTAAATTTAAAACCAAAATTGATCCTATTTAAATGTATAATCTAAGATATTTCCCATTGTTTAATTGTATTAGTTCAAACAAAAAACTTATAAATATATATTAATATTAAATAAAATAGGTCATTATTTATTTAGAGTAATATTCAAGAATATCGCTCTCATTGTTTATTTCAATCTTAAATAATCTTATACATCGAACATAATAATAATAATAATAATAATAATAATAATAATAATATTATTATTATTATTATTATTAGGATTTTTATTTTTATTATTATTATTTTTTTGGATGCAATCCAATTGACTTGTTTTTTTAACATGTACAGGACATTCGCCATTCTTCTTCTTAATTTGGGCTGAGGGGGCCATTTCTATTATATACATGTAATTCAAATGTTACCCTTCTTTCCATTTCTATTATATACACCATTATACAGCCTGGTTGTTTAGCATCACTTTCAGGGTGTTGAAAAATTGTTCCTACACACCAAGTTTGGAAAACTTTTATCATCTAAAAATTAATGACGCAATTGTCTTGCAAGTTACATTTAAAAGGCTTTTAATATTTTTCTCTTTTTTGTATAAGTGGTATTTTAGTATGAATATTGCCAAATATTGTTTTTCTTGGTTTTTTCCCTCAATCACATTGCTATTTTTTAATCTGAGTACGGAACTTGCATTGCTTATATTGGGAATTTATACATTTTACGCATATAACAACTTAATTCTTTAAGCAAATGTCAGAGTTAAACGTAATTTGCCCTTATAAGCGGTTTTCTTTTTTCTTATTCATTTTCATTTGTTTCGTGTATGGATAGCCATCATTCAGAAATTATAAAATTGGGGAAAATGAAGAAATTTTGGTCGTAATTGACAAAGACAGTCAGCAAGATTGGGTTAAATCCATTGTGGCACTCACCAACCATGAAAGAAGCTTGAGTTTGAGTTTGAGATTGAGAGGGACACATTAAAAATTAGAATTATGAAATGAAATTTGAATATATCTTTGATATATACTGAAATGTTAAGTGTCAAATTTGCCTCAAATAGTCATAAAAATAGTGATTACGAAACCTCTAATACTGTATGCTCCAAGTATTTATTGTTATCCATTCTAATTGATTTAATTTATTTCCTCTATTATTTATCTTCTTTTTCACTTTTATTCTAATCTTTGTTAAAGTACATATTCACATTTATATTTGATTTTTTCATCAAGTGATTTTCTTTATAATAACTATAATAACAACTAAACTCGTAACCTTATGAATTTACTTCAATATTTCACTTTCAAAAATATTTCACCTCTAGAAGCCATAATGAGCAGATTGGAAAGTGACAACACTCGCATCTCGCCATGATTCAAGAACAAGCTCTTGCACGGACACTATGTAGCCATACCATATCTTCAAATCAAATTCATTATTATTATTATTATTATTGTCATCATATATATATATGAAAGAAGAGAATCACCATCTTCACTTTCTTCACGTCCCACATGCATGAAATATATTTATATATATATTGTCTGATTTTTGACTGTAATTAAATCACCAGAGTTAACACCATCAGATTCACTAGTTTTGAAGGAAAAAGGGTATATATGTTGTCGTATTTATGAAGTATTCAGGTTGAGAAACATCCTTAAAGTAGGAAAACTAGAAAAGAAAGGTAAAAACCATTTATGGTATAAAATTGTAACCTCGGAAACCCATTTTGTATTGACAAGTGCCCTGATATACCTCTTGCATATCATGAAGCTGCAATTCTCTCAAAATGTCCAAGCCTATTGTCAGCCAAGCGTGAACCATAGGTTGAATTCTTGTACTCGAACCACGTAAACTCTTTGTATAGGCTTTCTTTTCCTTTCATCAGAGAGGGTAACGGTGCTATTTTCTCACTCAAAGGTGGACCTCCAAAGTAAATCATTGATAGCCTGGACTTGAACCCATTTGCTAAAACCCTGTGTCTCACACTCCGAAACCGTCCATTAGTCATAACCTATGTTCATGCACCCACCAAAACCAAAAGGAAAAACACACGAAATCAACACGTTAGACTACTAATCACAAACAACCATAAACCAATATCATAAAATCATGTGACAGACCCCTTTTCAAATATAATATTATTCCATACAGACATAACGTGAAAGCAAAGTCTTTTCGACTTCCTTTTTGAATTTTTCTCCATGCTGTTCTGGAAAGGAGAGGGAGTTTAAAGACCAAGTGGAAATATAAACAACTAATAAGTCAACCAAATTTTGAGCACACACATTTTCAAAAAGGCATTCAAAAGGGGAATTTTTGTATTGTTTTTTCGACTTATCCATATAAATAGCAAGGTAACAAGGAAGATGGGATTTTTCTTTTTGCTGGATGAACTTTTTGGTGTGCACCAATAACATGGTTTGTGTTGTACCTGAAGAGAATCTCCAACATTGATGAAGAAGGAATTGTGATCAGGTGGGACTGAAATCCAGCTTCCATCTCTGAGATAAATTTGAAGACCAGAAGTGTTATTAGACCTAAGCAGAGATATGATTTGTGGGTCTGTGTGTTCTCCAAACCCAATCATGTTCTGACCATTCACAGCAACTTCAGGGCAAGCAGGGTAGTGATTCACCCTGAAAATAGAGTCACTTTCTTTATCCCTCAGAAGCTTGCTGAACGCATTCTTCTGTTGAATCTTCAGCCCTTCTGCCATCAGCTCAAGAATATCACAAGCCATTTTCTTAACAGAACACATGTAGCTGTTCAACAGACACCTGCAACATAGCACCAACAAGAGATAACAAAATCAATCATTTTCTTAATTTCTTTAGTTCATTTATACATACGAGTTAGTTGAAAGGTTCTATTTGGACATGGCACCTGAATTTCTCGTGATTTTTACCATTGAGAGTAAAATCGTGTTCTTGATTTTTGTTTAGAAGAAGATACTCAACCCAACCAACATCACCATTGGGTCCAATCCTCTTGCTACCATACCCAAATGGATTGGGATGCCCTGCTTTTTCCTTCTCATTGAGTGGCAAAGAGAAGAACTTGAGGGCCTCAGTTTCCAATTGGGATATAGCTTCCATGGGGACTCCATGGTTGATGACTTTGAAGAATCCAAACTCCTCACAAGCATTCACTATGAGGGTCTTTGCATCGGGTTTTGAAAGGTCGACTATGGGAATTGTGGAGGCGAATGTGGATGCCATGCAGTTCTTGATATAAGAGTATTGCTCTGTTGTTGTTTTGGACAACGATGCCATTTTTCTTGCAGATTGCTCTCAACTTGTTTTGCTTTAGGTGCCAAATGGGAAGGAGAAGAAAGTGACGATGAAGAGGTTTTGGAGAGGTGAAAAAAGTGAAAGAGAGGTAGAAGTTGAAGAGGAGGATTTGAGTTGTGAGAACAACAGTTTGGTTATAGGCTATTTATACCCAAAAGCTTGGTGGGGCATTGAAAAAGAAACACAAACATGATTCAATGTCTAATTTTGAAATTGGAGACATCATGTGATCTTAGTAGATAATCATGTCCATTAAGCAGGTCTATAGAATATTATATTATTTTATGTACTAAAAAAATCTGCTTAAAGTTATTAGTTTTCAAATATTATTTTCATCTTAAAATCTCTAAGCTGGGTGTAATTGTATCCATCTAAATATAGTTTAAATTGATTTTTAATATACGTGGAAGAACTTTAAATTTTATTTACTATGGGATTAGAATTAATTTAATTTTAGTTTTTTAATAGCTTTTTCCCATTCTGAATTACCAACCTTTCCTTTAACAGGGTATGACCATCAGAATATGGTGAAATAGTAATTGAGTCATCACCAACATAAGCATTATTTACATTGCGATAGATTTTCTTCCACTTCTTTTTCTGGGCTATTCCTTGGATTTGGTGACACTGCATCTCTGGAAGGTACCTTGCCAAAGGAGCAATGGTAATAAAACTTAACATAAGGGTGAAGTAGTGCATGCATCTAGTAAGCAATGGTAAATAAAACTTAACATGAGGGTGAAGTAGTGCATGCATCTAGTAATGTTTGAACCGAGAGGTTTAGTCAGAACCATACAACATGCGTGGAAACATTCTAAGTGTAGAAAAAAGGTAAGACATTGGTATAAAATTTTGATGCCGTGATATATTTTATTTGTATTCCTTTGTACATTCACCCAAAAAACTATATTCCTCCTTATCGACATCCATACTTTGGGTTTCCCAATACAATGTGCTTGTGTTGTTCATTTTGTTCCATGTTTTGCTCATTCGGTTCCTTTACACCCATTCTACCTACCTGTCACCCTCTTCTGCATGTGTCTCCAAATATATTATCTAAATCTTTCTCTTTCCTATCCTAGATTTTCATCGGCTCATACAACAAGGAGTTATCTAGTAGCAACTATCAATAAAGTAAAGCAAAAAACTTCTTTAAAACATTTTATATATATATATATATATATATATATATATATATATATATATATTTTCATAAGTTCCTGTTGTTTATTATAAAATAAATTGTGTTTTTAGTTCTATCCTATTAATAATATTTCACTCTTGTAGTAAAAAAAAAAAAAGATCTAGCTTATTATTTTGTAAGAATTTATCATGTATTTTAAGTAAGATAAAGTAAATTCACGTGTTTTCAAGTTTAAGAATTAATAAATAAGTTGATATCGTAAACATGTGTAACAAATTAACAATATAGAAATAGAAACATGTTTTTTCCTTAGATAAAATTTTAAATTTATTAAGTAGCTCGTATAAAATAAATATTCGAACTAAAAAAAGCATTAATTATTAAAATGAAATCCAGATTATAAGTAGAATACCGTTTGTCAAGTTAAAATCCGACTTAAATCGCAATGTTGTGAACCGTAAAAAAGCACAGAAATAAATTATATACAAGCATAATCTGCTGACAAACAGTATAAAAGAATATGATTTTTTTTTCACTAATTTAATTCTGCATGGTTGAACTATTTTTATATTTTCTTCCTGATTTTCTTTCCACTTTATAAAGCTACTCATTTCGTGATTAAAAGAAACCCGAGAGACTCTCATTGCAATATAAATCTGCTTTCATTACTTGATTATCTCATGAACAAATGTAGAATGTATGCTATTAAAATAACATTTTTCTATTGAAACAATTGATCTCAAAACCTTTTTAGTATAAAACAATTAAATTACATCACGTTTGAATATACACTCTGCAATACATTACTCTTAATTAAAACAATGTTTTCAACTAATCCATTGTTGACACGGAGTTTTTCACCGAATGGGTTTCCTTGTTTTGCATAGGCATTTAAGTCGCGGGAATGCATTTATCGATGCACTAGAGGCTTGTAGATTTTTTCAAGATGCGATGAAAGCAAAGTTCTATTTGGAAAAAAAAATGGCGACGTTAGTTAAATTGATAACAAGGTTGGATATTATAGAGGAGAAAATAGAATAAAAAGCAAAAACAAAAAACTCCACCATGGAGCTAATGTCAAAAATGTACAAAAAGATGAGCATCATCTCTGAAATTCTTATCTTATGCAGCCGCTTAATGTTTTGTAATCGTGGCTCTCTCTTTCCCTTCCATTTTTCTTGACTATTGCCACCATCTATTGCTTTTCTTTCTTTACATTGCACCCACCTTTTTCATAACCACCCAATACTCATAAAACCCTAAATCATTAATTCAATTAAACCCCTATTTTAATTGAGGTGTTACATTAATAATTTTTCCCTTGATTAAGTATTAAGACCCACAACAATCATTATATTAATGCTATGTCACAAATAAGGTATTATTATAACATCATTATGTCATGTTTGTGCAATGATCTTTGATGTGTACCAACTAGCTTATCATTGTCCCATCATCTAATCCATAATTGAACTTATCACTTTCTCCTTTAGCACCACTCATGATTCATTCTTATTTTTTTATCACTAATTCATCATTGCACTTATGGCATCACTATTTATATTTTATACTCTTCCAACAAAATACTTCTTCTTTATATTTATAATAATAATCCAACATGCTAGCATTATTCAAAAGCTGTTTAATATTTTTAATAATAGAAGAATTTAAAAGAATGAGTGTGTAAGTGTGTTTTTTTTTTCCTTTTAAAATAAACATATCACATGTTGTAATATTATTATTCGATGTTACTAGTTTTTGAGCTCAATCAATTTTTGTGACCGAAGGTATCATATGAATTATATAATAGAGCATGACTAATATTGTCCCAAGCTTACAGTCAATCTCATTATTATAATTGTGAAGTGAGCATAAAGCATAAACTACACATATCCTTCAAAATTCAGTGCCACATCCCAAAGGTTTGTTTAAATGATAAAACAAATAAGAATATATATTAAAAAAAGTGAAAGAATGGATATAAATATATAGTAGAAAATAAGAACTAAAATCATTACTTCAACAGGAAAATAGAGAAAATTAATATTTTTTTTTTATCCTGAAGAATTTCCTCTTCATTTCTTATGTTGTGTCAACGGTTAAATGGAGATTTTCTACGATCTTATCTCCATTCTCTTTATCTCTTTCTAGCCTATTTTATCCAAAATAAACATAGCATAGGTCACTTTCACGTATGAAACTACGTACAACTTCAAATGAGAGTTCAAATCAAGCCAGAGATCACTATTTGGGCTTTATCCTCTCTTTTTTGCTTCAGACATAAATGAAATTAAAAAAAAAAAGGTGCATTAATTATAAATAGTAATAGGAATACACAATAAGAAACAAATATTGTAGTTATAAGTTCAATACCTAATATTTCGTGGTGCATCAAGTAATAGATGATACTTAAAATCGTTCTAGTTAATTGGCTAAATTGTAACGAATTGATTATAATTAGTGTTACTGATTGTTTAATATAACAGAAGTTAATCACTATTACATAATTTTGCCAGTATGTAGTTGCCACGTGGGTTTTGAGATAATCGGTGAAAGATATTTGAATTAATTTGAAGAAAATAAAAAAAATGGGAGGTAAAATATCTGACATGGCTCTCTATTCATAACACACGCGTTCATTTGGAAGTGAAACGCGGAGATTGAGGCGTCACTATCTGGTGAAAGAGTAGCATCATTGTATTGATGTGGTGAAGTTGGAAATTGGTCAAAGAATCTTGAAGATGTGAATGGGCCAACGTGGATACAAAAGAAGAAAAAGAAAATATAGAAAAGAAAGAAGGATAAGGTGAGATTTGAGGAAGGAGGAGGCCACCACATCTCTTGTTGCAAACGTGTCTACCATAGCACACATTTATTTGTTAGGTGAGACGGTTTAAGCTACCATGCCAATCATAAAAAATAATTGATTCACAATACCATTTATTATAAACATTGATGTATATCTTCTGCTACCAATGTTATGTAGTATATATATTTATGTATTGGACCCTTGCCACATATGTTGTTGCCACACACTTCACTAGATCATCTCCAGATTTTCATGTTTTCTTGTGCATCCATTGTCATCAAATTCCCCAAGAAGGGTTAGGATTAAGACCCACAGTTGTAAAGTGTTTTCTCAGTCACTACAAAATTTATATGTGTGAAGGTTAAAAATCATGATAAATAAATTTTAAACGTTGATATTGTTGTAAAACATATAGTAACCGCTACAAAATTTACTCTTATTTGATAATATTTTATCATCTTTGACAATTAAAAATCGTCACAAAATATATTATATTTTGATGGTTAAAAATTATTACAAAATATATTATATTTTAATAATTAAATGTCAGAAAAAAAATTAATTTTTTTTCTAAATTGTTTTAAATTCTAAAAATATTTATTAAACTTTTTCCATTGATAACCAATGTTTTAATTATCTATTTTATTTAAAATCATTTTAAAAGATAATAATAATAATAATAATAGTACTTTTAACATAGTAAAAAAAATCTAATTTTATTATATAAGAGTATCATTCTATTTTACAATTCTCATACACATTACATGAAATAAGAAAGGATAATATTATAGTGTCCAAGTCTTATTATTCTTTATTTACTTATTTATTAAATTATTAAATATAAGGACAAATCCTTTCACATGGATGGGTCAATGAAAGAAACTTGAAAATTGTTTCCTCTTTACAAGTATTCACTTGCCTAATCAAAAGGACTAACTCTATAAATCACTTTTTTCTTTTCAATTGCATTATTAGACAAAAACAAGTTTTAATTGTTATTTCATACATTTGTGTTTCTAATATATCATAATTTTACGATTATAAAAATAAAGTATAAATAATCCAACTAAGACACTTCCCGCCACACCCACCCTTCTGAGGATTATATTCCATATGCAAGATTTTTTAAGATTTTGCACTAACTCTACCGATAACTACACCAAACAACATTACAAAGTATTTTTTTAATACATGATTTATTATTGTTAATAAATCTCATATACTTTTAGCCAATAAACAAGGAAATAATATGTTGCAATGCAGATTGCAGAGTATAGAGTGCAAAGTGCAGGTGGGGAAGATCTTGGTGTATATCACAAGATGCATGTCAAATTAATTTAACTCTTGAAATATCCTAACATATATGTCAAAGTCCATGAAAGTTACTATCAAGTGATGATCCTCCTCGTGATGTTGGAACTTCTTGTCCATTCTCTTCATGTGATGAAATTAAAATCATACAATGTTAGCACATTTTAAAATAATAGATAAGATATTAAATTATACACCCAAAATATAAAACACTTACAATTACATGACTCACATTACCAAACATTACACCTAACTTAGGAAGAATATGTCCTTCTTTCATTTGGATATATGCAACATGACACCTTTTAATGTCTTTACATTTTCTTCATAAGTTGTTAACTTTTCCCTCAAACTAATAACGTCCTCTTTCAATTGAGAACTTCTAGTCAAATTAAAATTTGAGAAATTGTGTCCTGCACTACTAAATCTTGTGGTGGACTGAAATGCAACATTATGAAGACCTCCTAGTCCTAAGCAACATACACCTCCAAGATGATCATTTTCAAACACTTTACTAACACAATCATCAGCTGAGATTTCAATAAAATTAACACTTTGACTCATTCACTACAAGAAAAACAATAATTACCTACGGTAATAGTCCGTCAATAAGAGCATAAATCTGTCGATAACTATGTTTTAAGGACGAATTACCGATGGCCAGAAATTCATTAGTAAACGCATCATCGGTAATACTTTACCGACGAATGCTCTAGATCCATAAATAATTACTGACGGAAAAATCCTTCGCAAAAACCATCAATTATTACAGACGAATTTGGTTGTCAATAATTACCGAAGGATGTTGCCGTTGTAATCACCGACGTAATAATCCGTCAGTAATGATAATGTTGGAACGACTGCCTTTTTCGATGGATTAGGTTGTCGATAATCCATTTGTAAGCTAACAATTTTTTTGGGTAAATTTGTTTATTTAACATTACACAACACATGCATACAAAAAACTCTAAAACAGACAATTCTAGCATTCATACCAAATGTTGTATCATATCAAACTCCATCACAACACCTATATTGTTTTCTGTTCTTACCCATTTTAGAAAGTTAGGTTATCTAGTTTAGGTACTTTTTTTTTTCAGTTTTAGGATTTTTAATTTTGTGAAGCATCTGTTCTCATTCAATTCGTTGTTCTATAATTCAATTGCCATGATTTTAAATCACTTTGCATATTCCATTCATGATTCAATCATCTCATTGTATTAATTCATTTTTCTATATTGAACCTACATATCCAAAAAAAAAATCTTGAAATTAGGCCTTTAGAAATTGGACCTCTAATACGAATCAGAACAAAAAAAAAAAACTAAAAATTGGCGAGAC
>Ga0214543_1005763_pt1 | contig 22515 bp, 16 predicted proteins | sample CNSS2metaG_FD_160094 | JGI IMG/M metagenome (GOLD analysis project Ga0214543, IMG submission 160094) | Root nodule microbial communities from cowpea collected in UCLA plant growth center, Los Angeles, California, USA - CNSS2 | ecosystem: Host-associated > Plants > Roots > Nodule | place: USA... | reverse complement strand
TGATATAAGTTCTTTTTTTGCACCATCAGATGATACACGATACCACTGAATTGAACATTTAGAAACTTCAGGAGCATTATCAGAGCAAGGTTGAATTTGCAAGTAAGAACCTAAGGTTTCATTCCCTTCAAGTTCATATAAATAAGGAATATTCTCCCCGCCTTTCTTTGTCCTAGTTAGCTGAAAAGTATTACGAAAGATAATCAATAAAAGAAGCTTACAAAGATTAGTGGAAAACAATCACTAAACGTCTCCATCTAAGCAAAGAAATTTCCCATTCACTTAAGAGAAAAACACTGTTCAACATAAACGCCCAAACACTAATCCAAATGAATAAAATCATGGAATTTTCGAACACACCAAGTAAAGAATTAGAAGATTCTCCCATGTATCTAAAGATCATACTGCCTCAGCGAAGGAATACGGAAAACTTAATATTCACATGTTTTTTCATATAGTATTTAAAAACATTTCTTTATATATCAATTATCACAAAAATAAAGCAATTGTGAAAGGACTATAGGCCCAGGTTTTCGGTATTGCCAGAGAATTTGACAGTATGAAGATAAATACTGCATAACACAAAGAAGAGGTGACAAAAACGCTATCCGATAAGAGGGGGAAACCAAACACTTGAGCATTCCAGCAAGATTCTCATATTACTACTCAATGTGAAACTTACATATATCCCCAAAATCCATGCATGATGCAAAATCATGTTAAACACAGATTTTCAACCAAAAACCATACTGAAAAACCAAATTCAAGTTACAAAACGTGATTCGTTTTAACAGGCTGCTTAAAACCCTAACAACTGTCCAAAGTCTTCCACATGATGCTGAGAGTATATCATAGAATTGACCGTGGGTGGTTTATATGACACTCATACCTCCTTTTGAAGTCGAAGATATTGTCTAGTCTTCTCTGCAAGTTGAGCCCTCAATGCTCGAAGTTCATGTTCCATATCCATGACCTAGAATTCAATCAACATCAATATAATCATCTATCTTAAGTAACTTAATAAAAATTTTAACAATATGGAAAAAAGAAGTCTAGGAAAATAAAGGAAAGAAAGTTAATTCAACAAAGGAGAACAATCAAGATATTGGCACAACTAAGAAAAATGGAACCCAGAAAAAGAGAAGGCAATCGAAATAGCAATCAGATGACAAAAAAATTAGGTACATGTGCAGGCGTTCATATTTACCTTGCTTGGCTGATGCAGCATTTTTATTCTTCGAGCCTCTTGAACTTCCTTCATTAATTGTTCCATGTCCTAAAAGAGACAACCATTTTTTGTTGGAATGATTATTACTAAATTAAGACAGACCAACAGTATTTGGTTCTTCGTATAAAAGAAAAGAGAAAGCAAAAACACTTGAGTGGGAATGGCAAACAATGCATAGAAAGGAGAAGCAGTAGCTCAACTGCTCAAGGGTATCACATTAAAACAATAATCAAAAAGAGCCTGTTTGTATAAACTTTTCGACAAGCACTTATTACCAACTCCCTATAATAAAACATGACAAATGACAAGTAAATAGCACAAACTTGTTTCCCAGAGGCTTGAGACATTCTCTCGTGTTCTTGTAGTGCCTCTTCCACTCTTTGAACTGCTGCTCTTGCATCCTCTATTTCAGCACGAGCAAAAGCTCTTTCTTCATCAACAATTTTCTTAGCATCTTCAGAAGCCTAGAAATTAAATGAACTATCAACATTTGAAAAGGAATTTCTTTATGCAGCTATGGAAAAAATATTTCATTACACAGAAACTAGTGTATTTGTGGAGTTATATAGTTAATAGGCAACATTCTGGTATAGAACAGAATTACAGAAATGTGTTGCTCAATTCATGTAAGTGCACAATTCATACTTTCTTATTGCATGGTTGGGGCAGAGTGCTTAGAAATCTTTTTGCTGAAACTTGTGATGGGATAGAATAGGGTTGTGACAGCTCTGTGAAGCTCAGCAGAGAACTTTTTCAGGAAACGTAAGGACTGTAAGGGACTGGAGTACTCGTTGATGCAATTGTTGGTTTCACTGTGTTTACTTTTAAAGCTTATAAAGAAAATATCTTATAATGCTTGATCTTCTTTTCTTTTGCTATTTCTAATCAAACTTCTTTCATCACCATGTAAAACAGGACAACTCACCTGCTTAAGAAAATTTGCAAGCTTCTTCACCTCTGCCTTCTCTTGTATTAGTTCTCCTTCCCTCTGAGTCAACTGAACTGCTAGAGCTTCAACCTGAAGAATGCGCAGAAAAAAATTACAGTTTAGAAGACTGTGAATGCACAAATAAACTGGCACTGCAACGAACATTCTGTTAAAAAAATTATAGAAGTTTAAATTCATTTTTATTCATGGATCGGTGAAAGCATTATCTAGATAAGATAATGAACTTCTACAAGTATATACAAAATTTATAAGTTTTTCCAAGTTCATTCTCAAAGCCTTTCCATTAACATACACTCTCCCAAATTGACTTCTCTGGCAATACACAAGACTATAGAGCCAGCTTCATATGAAAAAGCACATAACAACATAAATATGAAAACCTGACTATTAGGTAGAAACAAACTCGAAGTAGATATCTTCCTTTTACAAAAAAATAAAAAAGAACTAACCATAGCAATAGCTTCTTCCACATCATCCTTGTTTCTGCCTGCCACACGCCCTTTTAAGGATTCAAGTGCATCTCTAAGTTTCTTCAAAAGAACATGTTTTTCCAAAGATGCTGCCTCTCTAAGTCTAGCCTGATTTCACCAGCATATGAAAACCTTAGTTTAAAAAAGGAACATCCCTTTCTTCAAAAACTATGAATATGATCACTGGTTATTTCATTTGCAAGCACTGCAATATAACAATCTCAGGTTGCAAAAACCCTCCAAAAGGAAGAACTGTATTCCAATGTAAAAAGCAATTGATTTTTAACCAGAACAAAGGGCAACCTCTTCAGACAACTTAGCCGCAGCTGCCAAACCCTTCTCGAATTTACTGGCAAGGTCACGAACCGAGAGACGATTATGCTGCTCCAACAGCTGAGCAGTCTCACGTGCAACAACTTCCTTCATAGACAGCACTTTAGGGTCATCCTTCGTCTCCATTATCTGATTGTTAACTCCAATTCTGTAATTAGGAAACCGACTAGAAGCAAAGACAACATCAGAAGACACTGCAGGCACCGCCTCTTTTTGCATTGTATCACCAAAATCACGAGCCACCCTTGTCATTTTTCACACTCAATTACCTCTGCCAATCATTGGAAAAGGAAATTCAACAAATCATAGCATACAACAATAATACAAAAAAGGGCACATAATATACACACACGAAGAACAAAAACAGAAGTACTTTACAAACAAAACATACAAAAAGTGAGAAACTGATAAACAGAGATACCCCAAGTGCACAACCCATTAACCTTATTCAAGTCAAAGCATATTTTGAGAGTTTTCCACACGGAAACTAAACCCCTCCAATCATCCTTATTTTCACTCCTTTTCTTATTTTGTTTTTTTTTGGGTTAAACTTAAAAAGCAGCAAGGAAAAGGCTAACAAGAAAATGACAAAAAGAAAGCTTTAACTTACAGATGATGGAAAGACAGAAAATGGGTAGATATGCTTGTGATTCTAGAATCAGATGCAAAGGGGTTTGCTCAAATTTGGTTATACACAAACAAGATCAATGGTTTGAGGAGAGAGAGAGAGAGAGATAGAGAATAAGCACATAGCATATGGATAGAGAGAATGAGAAAGATGAAAGCTTGCTTTTTGAAAAGAGGAAAAGGAACAGGTCGTGTGTTGTGCCGCCCGTGTGTGAAGTGGCCCCGCTCTTAAGGGATTTTAGTGTCAACGTTTTGTGTTGTGTTTTGCCACACACAACACAACACAGCTTTGAATGGAACTAGGCTACTTGGATCCTTGTCTTTAAGATGTTACGCACAACTATGATGTTTGTTCGTTCTTATTATTACTAACATAACCATTACATTACTCTGTCACCATTTTCATGCTTCAAACTTGAATTTCTTCCATTTTCAGGGTCCCATTCAAACCCCATGTCTAGCTGTTCCTTCAGCCTTTACTTCACTCACACTTTCATTTCCATTTTGCTTTAAAAAATTAAGGGTGGCAATGGAAACCGTATCTCTCTCTTTTTTCTATTATTTGATCAGCAATTATATTATTCACGTTCAATGAATTCGAGATAGCTCTCGGTGTTGGCTATTTGACTGGGATTTTATTTTCGTGCGCGTGAGTGAAGTGAAGGAAAACATTCCAAATTATCATTTTTTTTTAAGCAAGTATTATTATACGCAGTTTGTTCTGTTCTGAAGAAAAAAATCTTAAACACCTCAAAAAAATCAATAATATCCTAATTCTTATAGAAAATAAATCTGGTCATTAAACTTAAAAAAAAACACATATTAAATATCCTAATTCTTATTTTACAGAAAATTAATCCCTGTGAAAAAAAATACTTCCAATAAATAGATAAAAAGAAAGTAACTTTACCTAGTAATTTTGGAAATCATTGTTCCAATAATCCAATATCATATCATATTATTCTTCTATGATGTGTGTGCGAATAAATTATGGCAGACGTTGGATAGTTGACATTTTGTAATCCATTTTTTCTTTCCTAATAAACCTAATTCAGAATTAATCACAATTAATTGCTTATTACCATTAGGTCATATATTAAAGGGAATAAGTCGTTCCTAATTTATAATGGTTTGGTATATATATATATATATATATATATATATATATATATATATATATATATATATAAATATAACAAAAAAAAAATTTTCGATGAACAAAGGGTAGATGAAGTTAGAGGCAACATATTCACGTAATGGATTTGTTATTATGCCTGTATCTCAAAACATTGGTTCAAATAATAATAATTTTAAATTAGAATTCGAATGGTAAATTTATATTAAATGTTTAAAAAAAATCATCATTTATTGTAAATAAATCTTTATTGGATAAAATTATCTTTAATAAAAAAAATATTTGTTATCTATAAAAATATGAGCATTTATAAGACCTTCCATGAAATATGGTACAAATTATTTAGCGATAATTTGAAGTAATAATAAGATCTCTAATAATTTTTTTCCAGTAGACCTTCGCATCAAGAAATGTTATTACACATCTCATTTTGTTTTAATATAAAGTACCTAAATTGATTTTAGTTTTCTTTTGTAAATGATTCTCTTTATTTTAAGAAATTTATGTAGGATTCGCATAATGAATTGTTTTTATTAATAAATAATTCATAGAAGAAACTTTGATTAAAAATGACAAGTATTTGTGGTTTATAATTTAAATTTAGATTTTTTACAACAACTCAGATTAAAAAAAATAGTAAAACGAAATACAAAATGTGTAGATGATAAATACAAAATTATGTGCACGTGGAAAGGGCTGTTAGGTCCCCATCTCAATCACGTTTTCTTTTTGTTTAGAAATTTCATTTAAAAAAAATAGAAATGCAAAGAGTGACACTATTTCAGTATTCAACAGAAAATTAAATTATTACAACTCCTTCTTCGCTCTTTTTTCTTTTATTTCTCTTTGTCATGTCACATAAATCTAATTTAGATTCAATTTTAAATTTCGACAAAGCTGTCTTTATTTTAGAGATATACCAACTCAAAATTAACTATTCAAAGTTACCCCTATCCTTACTTTCTTTTACTTTTAATAAAGATAATGAAATAATATATCTTATTTTGAAAGTTTGAATTTAATTTAATTTAAGTAAATTTTTTTATTGCAACACAGTTAAAAGAATTTTTTAAAAAATTTATTTATAAAGAAGATAAATTTAAGGATTAACGAAATTAAAAAAATGTTTTGCTTTTTATTCTAAAAAAAAATTGTCACATGATCAATTAGAAAACATTATAAGTTCCAAGGATTATGTGATGTTAATAGTTGAACTCAAGCTTAGGAAAAAATTATTTATAAAAGTTTGATCAACTTTAAGGATTAATTAGATTAAGATTGAAATTCTCGGTGTTTATTTAAAAATAACAAAATTTAAGATTAACCAGAACAGAACTAAAAACCCTTTTATAAATGTCAACAATTATTTGTTTTAATTTATTCTTTAAAATATAATTATGTATTTATTTTTAATGACTAAGCATTATTTTGTCAATTATTTTGTATTTCTCTTAATCTTGATAATGCTAATTTATTACATTTATTTATTAGTGTAAAATATTTATTCTTAAAAAAAAAATCTTTAATCATTTCACTTTTAGGTGCAAACCCTATATTCAGAGTTCAGAAACATATCTAAGGTAAGTTTTCACTTTTGAGCAGAGAAGCCTCCGATTCCGGCACGGTGGGCGGCATTGCTGATTCTCGGTGGTTCATCTCCGTACCGACGTGTGTTCCTTATCCCTTTCCTTTTTCAGCTGTGAAAGTGTTGAGAATTTCATGAATTTGTATTATTCCATTTTTATCTGTGAATATCTTTATCAATGCAAATCATGAATTTTCACAACTTGTTCTGTCCTGGTCTTGGTTATATTATATGCACATAAATTATATCTTCCAATGGATAATATAAGAGAAATTTTCATGGTGATTGATTATTCACCTTCAGACCCGGAATCTGCTTTGCAATTATTACATTTGATGTAATTAGCCAAATTATGCCGTTCCTTTCATGATTAAATCGCACCTTCAAGTTGTCTATGTAGTTGTTTTTGTGCTTGTGAAATAGGTTAACACAATGTAGGAAGATATAGTTAGGTTGGAGGAATTATTAGAGCTTTATTGGATCGTAAATTTGAGTCCCGAGTTTTATGAGAAATCTCCACTGAAACATAACGATATAACACGAAAAGGATCTTAAATTTACGATTTGAGATCTTAAAAAAATTCAATCTTAACCTAATAATTAAATTAGCCTTTCAGTCGTAACAAATTGAATTGTAAATACAAAATTATAAAATGTAGATTTTGTAGGATCTTTACATTGGATCAAAACTTGTAAGAAAGTCTTAAAATGATGTATCAAGGTGGAACCTATTTAAAGTAGAATAAGAAATTGTAAAACCATCTTCATCAGGAGATGTTTACTCAGGTCTTTGAATAAAGTAACAGTTGTCTGAAGCAACATTTCATTGGAGGAATACGAGATGATACTCAAGTTGCATAAAAATAGTTTGTAGCTGTTATGTCAAGAAATTGTTGCTTATCAACAAGAACATAATTTTTTGGGTCAAGGGAAAGGGAGATACAATTATGAAGATACAATTACCCATTTTGTTTCAAATAATAAAAAAATGTTGTTTTTTGGTGCAGTGAACAGGCATGTCAGATAAAGATGAAGAGTTGGCTATGCCAAGGGATGCAAAGATTGTGAAGTGTTTGTTGAAATCAATGGGCGTGGGGGACTACGAACCTCCTGTTATACACACCTTCCTTGAGTTATGGTATCGCTATATAGTTGATGTGTTAACAGATGCTCAAGTGTATTCAGAGCATGCAGGGAAGTCCGAAATCGACTGTGATGATGTTAAGCTTGCTATTCAATCCAAGCTTAACTTCAGTTTCTCGCAACCACCTCCTCGAGAGGTAATATTATTAGTTGTTTTGTATGTTTCAATGTTCTTACCCAATAAGACTGTGTTTAATTTAGTGAATTGGCAGGTTCTTCTGGAGTTGGCTAAAAACCGCAACAAGCTACCATTGCCAAAGACTATAGCTGGACCTGGAATCCCGCTTCCACCTGATCAGGACACGTTAATCAGTCCAAATTATATGTTTGGAATTCCAAGCCAAGGGAGTGGTGAAGGTGAAGAAACAGAGGATGAAGAAACTACTATTCCCAACCCCTCTCAGGAAGAGAAGATAGACATGCAGCAGCAGGATCCTCATCAAAGAGTATCATTTCCCCTAGCCAAATGCGAAAAGGACTATTTTTAACTCCATCTTACACTACCTTACACGAACTTGTTTTACTACTACAGTGGTAGTAACAAAAACTAAAAATTTTGTAGCTTGTTCAATTTATTCTTTTGTAACGTCCACTGGTTCTGACATCGAAACAAACTGGTTTCGAAACGGCTCATTGTGGTCAGAGGTTGTTTTGAACTCATCAGCTCTCTATGGTTGTTGGTTTGGAGCCATGCTAATTAATTCTGATAGCGTGAGAAGATGGAAAGTGGAAGGTGGAAGAAGAGAGGAGAAAAAATGGCCAACGGGGAAGCGTGTAGTGACAAATGAGCATGAGAAAAAGAGTGAAATTCAAAAAACAGAAAGAAATGGCAAAAACGAGAGGATTTTGATCAAAATGGTGACTTCATCAATAAATTATTTGAGGGGGTAGCTGATAGCAGACATTCTATTTTTTGTGTTATTGTCTTTTGGTAGAGACACTAAATAAAATAAAATGATGTCTTATAAAATTATTAAAAAAATAGCAATTAATAGAATGGACGTCAATAGGTATTATTTATTGTGTATTAGCTTTTGTTTTGAAATAATTATACAGTGGAAATTTTATATGAGTTTCATAAATTTATACATTAAAAAGAAAGGAAAATCAAGATATTGTAAGTAAATAAAAGGCGTAGTTTCTTGTTCAAATCATGTTAAAATATTTGTTTGTATACAAATATGGTGTTGCATGATGTCTAATATTAAAAGAAATGTTGTGAATAAAATGTTTAGCATGCTTTATTTTTTACTTTTTATTTGTTCGGATTTAAAAGAAATCCTAAAATGTAAATAATAGTAACATTAGAAATTGTTTTAATTAAGCTCAAGAATATTCATCCTACTCAGTTATGAGTAGTTTAATATTTGAGAGAATTAAGTTTTGGACCCACAGTAAATCAAGATCATACTACTTTTTTTATACATATTATCAAATTTTATTAATTATGTTATTATTCGAAGAAAAAAAAATCTACATTAATTATCACTGAAAAAATCATTCCTGTTTTGAGTTTTTCGGCATAACTTTTGATGGCACGAGTCATTTTAAATGTCATTATTTAGACTTTAGTTATGAAACTATTTTATCTAATTAAATTAAATTAACTATACATTACTTGAAATAAAATATTCACCTAATATGAATAATAAAAAATTATTATTCACCTAATAAAAAAATTTACAAAAAACCATTTCTAGTCTTATTTTATTACACAATATTATAAAAATGTCCCCCTAAATATTTAATAATGTTCACCTAATATAAATAGAAAAATATTTTTTTACAAATATTTGATTGACTAAGTTATCAAATAGAGTAATTTTTTTTTATGAAAATTAAGAGAATAAAATAATAAAATTTTAAACTTTTTTAAAAAAATGATTGTTTGTCAAATCTTGTAAAAAAACTGTTAAAATATCATTTTTCATAGTAATATATTTTTTACCCTTTGTTGAAGTTAATAATAACATTTTTACCGAAAACCATTTATATAGTCTTACCGTATAAAGAACATTGTAAATGGAAAATAAAAATTTATGGAGTTTGTAACCGCTGTAAAATGAGCATGGAGTGACTATTAAGTACTGAGTTTGCATTATCCGGGAATTTTTACATGCCAATATTCAGCTCTGTTAAAACGTTAGATTTGTTGTGAAGTTTAATATTTCTAGCAACATAGCTAAAAGTACGGATGGAAATGATGCGAGATGAATTAATATTCTGAAAGCTATACATTTCTGAATACTTCCTATGTTATCAATGACAAATAATCACACTACTTGGAGAGTGTGTATACATATAAGAGTCTAATTGACGAAACTCACTAGATATTCATTAGTAGCAGAAAAACTCTGCTATGAAAAAAAATAAAAAGTTCATCAAACTCTGCTTTGAGGCCTTAAGCAATTTCCCAGCACCCAAAAAGCAAACTTTCGTCTCACACATACAAACGAATACGAAAAAATATCAATGAATAAAGCCATAGATCATAACAGCCATGATCTCCCTACCCACACTAAAAAGAACCCTCTACAATGATGAACTAGAACATGTTTAAGACAGTGAGGTCATGTTTTTTGCTGGAGAACGAAGAGCAACAGAGCAGCAATCTGAGCTGCTGTATTTCTTGTAAACTGCCCTAAGCTTACTTTCTGGAGCAGTCGCATGAAGGTTCACCAGGATTTTGGCGCAATCCCTGAGATCAAAATTAAAATAAAAGTCACTTCATTTCTGTTAAAAAAAACAATACCCAGTTGCATGTTTAGATATGTTCAAACTGGTGATCCAAAAAAGTATTAACCTTAGTTGCTCCTCAGAGTAGCCTGTGTAATGCTTCAATGTGCTTGTCCAGAATGGAGTTCTTTGAAGAGTGCATCGAGCCGCAAGCACAGCAGAAGCAGCAATCAAAGAAGGGCAGTGCAAGACTACCGTAGGATAGTGCATCATAGAAAGTTCAGCAAGGAAAAACACCATATATTCCATCTACATTGATGAAGAAAATTAGGCACATTATTCATCACAGCATCCTACAACGAAATAATGAGTTTAACAACATCCAACTACAAAGGATAATGTACCTCTTCATCAGATGGAGTGGAGGCTTTGATGTACCGAACCAAGAACACATAGGGTGTTGGAACCGTTAAGTACCACTCAAGCTTCCTAAGGATTGTTTTCTCCATCATCAGCACTTGTGCACTGACATAAGCATTGTCTGATATGCACACAAAGTCATTAACCTGCATGCAAACATCAGAAACACACCATAAGTTGTTTTCTCAAAAAATTGTTCTCTCAGAACAGTGTAATATTCGCAGAACTCCACCTCTGGTGCCCATATCTCTTCATATTTTGAGGCTAGCAGCATGGAGCTGATACCAACAAGCTGAAGCTCCCTTCTGGGCACGGCCTTCACAGACAGGAACCGATCAACAATGTTCATGGTCAAGTAGAGAGTTTCTGGCATGAGCTCAAACTTTCTATGCACTTCTATCAACCAGTCCACAAGGATGGATCTCATCTTGGCATTAATATCTGGTTGTGAACCCATGTAATCATGCACACAACCATCTTTCTGCTTCATCAGAATCAGATACATTATTACAAGAACACATGTGAGGGAAGATGAGGAGATAAACAAAGAAAAAACATAGAACATTACCTCAGTATTTTTGTAAAATTCATAGATATCATCAATATAGTCCAATGCTGCCAATTCATTGTCATTATCAGTTTCATCAATGTTCACGACCGGTTCCCTTGGGAGTCCACAAGCAGCCTAAGGTTGACATATTGTGTTGTTAGAACACAGACAACAGTGAAAAAGGGCACCCCAAACTCCAAACCACAACATTCCAAAAAGTAAAATAATAAAAAAAGGAACAAGGGGGGGCCAACCTTGCTTCGAGCAGAGAGGACTGAACTAAATGCCTTGGCATCTTTGTCCCTTGCCTTGTTTGCTTTAGGAACATACTCCTCCTTTTCCTCCGATTCATCATCAGAGCTAATGACTATCACTTCAGGTTCTTCTTTAGGCTTCTGAGTTGCCTTCGCCTTTGCCTTTGCTACCACCGCAGCATTCTCCACTTCAGTGCTTGACTTCTACATAAGGTTCACTCACACATTCAGATACACGTCCATAAAAAGAGAAACTTTTTTCACTGATTCATGTTTAAGATTGGGTATGTAAAAAACTAAAAAAGTCAAAGAAAAAAGGGAAGAGAAGTGCAACCTTGTTCTTGTCCTGTGCATTGGCCAACAATTGGGCACGAAAGTTCCTACCAAAAAATGGCCAGATTTAGACAAAAGAAAGAAAAATCGTATCCGATGATAGTAAAAAGATTGTGATTTATCAAAACTAACTGCGTAAAATACCTTGCGACAGGTTTAGACACATTAATACCAACATGGCCTTGTTTGGCCACAAGATTCCCAATATCCTGAAGAACCCTTCTGTTTCTTCCTTCACCACCCATATTCTTCTGCTTGTTCTCACGAATCTCACCTTAAACCACACAAAAACTACAATTTCAGAAACGAAGAAAAAAAGAGAGAAACAAATCGCAGAATAAATATCCAAACTTTATCCCAATAAAAATCTTAAAAGGGACCCAAGTGTGCAAGTGCAAGAAAAAAACAAAGAAACATTCAAATCGAGTATCAAGTTGGCAGCAAGAAAAGAACAAAAGGAAAAACAAAAACCGTACCATTGTTGGGTTGTTCCGCTATGGAAGCCATAACAACGTTGCTTTGCTGCGTTTCTTGAAAAGTTGAACCAAAAACACCGCCGAGAGTGGAGAACAGCGACGACAGAAATCCCTGAAGACGACCGTTCCGCACCTCTCCTTCGGTTCCTTCGTCGGTTGTCGCCACCGCGGATTCAAGCAGTGTCTCGGTAGCAACTTCTCTTGTTTGCTTCTAGGGCGAACGTATGAATGAAAATATGAAACAGTGTTAGTATGTTTCTTTGTTCTTTTGTGGAATAAACATTTGTTCAACGGCTATGTTTTATTTATACACCACACTCTCAGCTTCCAACGGTCAATTCTATCTTCAACATGTACCGTTGGATTTTCTCTCACATCAACGGCTAGTAATCTTCTAGCCGTTACTCTCATTTCTCATTCCCAAACTTAACCGCTCCTTTCCTTTTTTATTTCTTTCTAATATGACTTTTACGAATTATTTTATTAACAAAACTAGAAGAGGTTCTTCCCTTTTTTTCACCATACACAAAACACTTCATCAGTCACATTTAATAAAATCTATTTTTAATTATTTTTGTTTATGAATTTTTAAATTGATATTTTACTCAAAATATTTAAATTCAGGGTCACTAAAATTATACAAGTGTCCTTTGACTTATTTTTTAGTGAAATTAAAATTAAATATTCATAACACAAGTTACGACCTTTCACTTGTCTGTAATAATTTTCACGCTTCATTAGAACTCACTTTTAAAAAAATAAATCTTTTGAATTGTTTTCTAAATCTCTTTAATACATATAAGAAGCCTCCCAAAGACAATTATGAATAAAAGAAAAAAGTAGAACTTATTTTCATTTTTATTAGAGTAAAAATATATTAAATTCTCATTGTTTAGTTATTTTTTAAAACAACAAAGTATATTTTGACACAAATGTTATAAGTGGAACTAAGATAAGATATGTTACACTACTTAGTTAAGTTTTTTTTAATCTATAAGAGATTGATTTGTATAGTTAAAAAAATTACTCTATTAATTAATCATAAACCTTGTTAGAGAATATTTTTAAAATAATTAGCTAAAAAATTAAAAAAAATAAATAAAGCAAATGATAGTGTAATCATGCTTTAACTATTAATACAATTATTATTTACTTTATATTTAATATATTTTTTTTAAATAATTAGTTAAAAGTAAAAAATTAAAGCAATTGATAGTGTAATCATGCTTTAACTATTAATATATTTATTAGTTACTGTTTGTTTCACAACTCGTTTAGAGGGTTTACTTTATCAGATTTAAGATTACCGTTTGCACGTTTTCGATGATGAAATGTGATTGTTTTTTAAATTTTTGTAACCTTTTGTAAATGTAAATTGCCAACTCCAAAAAAAATAGAAAGATAATATCTTAAAAAATGAAAAAAAAAAGTGTAAAAGTAAGAAGAAAAACGATATAATTCAAACAAAACAAACACTAAATTGTATATTTTTTTTTATAAGGGGGTAGATTTGAATTCTTCTCCGCAAAACTAATTCATAAACTGATTGAGAATTTATAAGTTAGTTAATGTGTATTTTTTTTTTCCAATAAAATATATTATTATGTAATTATAATTTTTAATATTTTAAAATAATTACATTTTTATTAAATATTTTAATATTATTATTTGTTTATTTTATTATTTAATTTGACAATAAATTAAAAAATTATTCGAACAGATATTAAAAGTGGTGTGAATTGTCAAGATTGTAATAAGTAATAATAAGTAAAAAAGAAAAGCTATGAATAATAAAAAAGTAAATAAATTAAAAATTGATTACACTATGAAGTACTTTTTAGATTGTAAATTATAAAATTTTAAAATAAACTATTTTATATTCATTTTCAGGAGTGGGGGAAAGTCAATCATGTCAAATAGTATTTGTAAGGTTTCACTCATTAATGCATTAAAATAAAACTTGAACATTTTTATTGAATGTTACAAATTGCTTTAAAAACATGCTAAGTATTGAATATTTCTGTATTTAATATTTAATATCATATGTATCCTTCTATATTTGATACAATAAATAGTTTATGTATCTAATATGGTATATGTTTTGTTAACTACTTGTTTGTACTATGAATGTTAAACACCATATAAAAAGGAAGACCTATGTATGGGTTATGGTCATGATCATTGAGAGATTGTGGTTCTATATGATTATAGGACATTAGTCTTACACATATAAGACCTTAGACACCACTTTTACACCAAAATCTTAAGACAATATTTTTATGGATCTTTATTCTTATATAGTGTTTAACTTTGTCTTTTCTATCCAATGTGGGACTTTTTGACTCACACTTGGACTATTCCCAACAATCTCCCCTCAGGCGTGAGTCCCTTGTTTTTTTTTTCTTTTTTTTTCATATGCTATATTTCTCTTTTCCTTCAGGTGTATGAGTGACCCCTTTGATTGTGGTTATGGTCAGTCACTTTCGATGACCCCTTTTTATTATGATTATAGTTATGCGGTCAATCACTCCTATTATAAATTTAAAAAAATGGATTTAAAGAAGTGTTAAAGTGGCATGACTTGATTACAAAAATGTCGTACCACCTGAAGATGACTTTGGTTAATCTCGTTGGTTTTCTTTTTTTCCAAAATTGAAAAAGTGGGATGTTTGTACAATTTTGGTTAAAGCTGATCGTTTAAAGTCATTTATTGTTTGGTACAATTTTAGGAAGGTGAAGAAATCACTGTTACATGACACGACTTTAGTTGAATCTTAATTTTCATTGAAGTCGTGTGTTTATGACACAATTTCCTTGTTATTGTACATTGTGGGTTTGTTATTGTACATTGTGGGTTTAATTGTTGATTTGGTTGTTCTATAATCAATTCCTCCCTTGTAAATCTTACTGAATTTCCGAATAAGCAAAGTCTGTTTGTGGCGGATTACTTTTAGAAAAAAAAAAAAGAGAAATGATAACAAAGGTTTGATGGAAGAGATAAATCATTGTGTGAATTATCATAAAGAAAAAAAGTGAAAGTTAACAAAATTACCCTTCACTTTATAATCCTTCCCTCGTCTTCAATAACAAAAACATATAGTCTAATCATCTTCTACTAGAAGTCGTGCAAACATCTCACGCTCAATCCAAAAATAAAATAAAATTAACAACTAATTTAACCTCTTAAACAACTATTTAATTACCAAAGTCATCGTCTTCTACAACGGCACGATTTTCACAAATTCATAATTATTTTAAAATTTGCCAATTCCTTTAATAACATATAAAAATTGCACTATTTTGTAATTTTGTCCACAATGTCACGTACGTTAAAGTCTTCATTAAACATTATACGCTAAATTAATAAATAAATTAAAACAATAAACACATGAAAAAAAATTTAGACAAAATTTGTACATCTCCTTCTGAAATTATTTTCCTAACCCCTTATAAAATAGATTCTCTCCCAAGACAATAAATTTAAACAATCCCACCAATCATTCGTGTTGATTCTCACCAAACAATTCCTATTAGTTCGGTTTTTTTTTTTTTTTTATCGGTAATGACTAATAGTGACTGTAATTTTTTCAATAACAAGGTATTGTTAGGTGATGAAGTTTGTAAAGGTTTTACTAATGAATGTCTTCAAAGGTCAAACTTGAGCTCATAATATTTTTAATATTTTTTAACATAAAGTTTACTCCAATGTTTTAGATAATATTTTTACGGCACTAATAAATGTTTATTAAAATATAAAATAAATAATTATAAAAGGAGGCGCAATAGACTCATCGGAGTAGTGACAGTGACAATGTTCGTTGGAGCACAGTGGTGGATGTGGTGGATGGTGGCGCTGTGGTGCGACGGAATGTGGTGGAGTTCGCGATCGGAGTGACTGTTCGTGTGCTGTTCGGTGGCAGAGCAACAACCGACCACGAAGTGCGGTGGAATTTGGGACGATGGCAATGGTGGTGATTCGCGTAGAGAGGAACAATGTTCGCGAGTTTGGAACAAAGATGAACAGTGTTGGGTTCATTAGACCCTAAATAGGGTATATGGTCTCGGTTCAATTAATAATCGAGGCATAAAGTAGAATAGGCCTTGGTCCTATTCCATCTGAGGCCAAAGGGTATGTTGTTAGTGACAATTTTAAAAAATTGAGAAACTATGACGCGTTATAGGTCTCGATTGTGTGATAACCGAATCATAAAAACCCTTATAGGCTTTAGTTGGTCGGTGACCCAACAAAAAAGTTCAAAAAGTTTCAAAAATATCATCACATCCTTATAAATTTCGGTTCCTAAATAACTGAGACTTATAAGACGATGTAAAGATGTGAATCTGTACAAGTGAAGTTAAAAGTTAAGAGATATATTTTATTTAAAAGCATTTATCCTCCATGGATAAACTTTTTCAGAACATGAATTTTTAATCAAAAGAATCACTTTATTTTATCAGAATGCAGTTGTTTGGAAAGAGAGGAGCGCATGCATGTGAAAATGGGTGGATAGGTGTTTTTTCCTAAGACAGTTGAGTGATGCAGGAGGTTGAAGCAACACGCTCCTATACAAAGTCCCATGATTCCCTCCACCTCGGTACAATAATAATCTACCTTGCCCATTAGTTAGGTTTTCTTTAGATGCATGTGCAAGAGAAAAAAAATTGAAAGATTATAATAAAAAAGCAAATATTTTATTATATTTTATTTAAACTTAATTAATCAGGTTTATTGTCTGATTAATTTTAAATGTAAATGTTATCAATTATACGAAATCTTAAATTCTTTTTAAAAAAATTGTATATTTTTTTTTATTTTTTTACTATTTTCTAACTTTTACCATTACTAGGTTATTATTAATTAGAGATTTGTTTATAATATAAGTAATTAAAAATTTGATAACTAAGGTTAAATATTAATTTAAACTCTGATTGATTGATAAATTATTTGTAAATCTCTATCAATAATACATATTATTTTTTATGTTAAACTCTTTTTGTTTATAAAATAGGTGTTGTAACATCCCATTTAATTATTAAACGAAATTAAAAGAAACGTCACGCGATAAAAGTATAGCAGCGCAGTCTTGGGATCCTTAACACAATCCCTACAACCTGGGCACACCACGATGCCAACGTAAACAGATACAATTCTAACAAAGAGTGTAGAGTAGGAAAGCATAAAACGATACAGGGGCCGTAGCCCTAAAGAAATCATGAATAAAATAACTCCAGCCCAGATGGCTAAGCAGCGGACTCGCCATTCCCTTGCTGACCACGAGAACTTCGCCCATTTGCTCCCATCAACCAAATTGATGATCATCGCAAGAAGAACAGCCACATACAAACAAACAGGTAAGCTAGAGCCAACACATATTCATCATACAGTCAAATACATTATCATCATCCCATGTCCATATAACAACCAAGCATGTTATGACTCTTCATTCAATACATTACGACTCGACTCGACTCATCCGGATACGTATAACTTAGTCGGATTCAGCGGATGCTTGCACTTGTGGTGGATACCTCTGCTCCACCCTGAGCTGCTCATCTCCGAGCTATGTGTTACAAGTGTTACGATGAATCAAATCTCCTTCACCACAAGGTTAGCCCTTAATGAATTTCAGGCCTCTTGCTACTCTCACCACAGGAGTTAGTCCGCTCTAAGTGAGACTAACTGGCTCCTTAGAGTGTCAGGATGCAACCTTAACTTGAATCCTTACCTAGTTATACAGATGGGGCACCACCATGGACACCCACTAACAGGGGCCATGGAATTACGTCTCGACCACTGAAGCGCGACCCTGAAAGTCTCACCTAGAGACTCCAAGGAATTATGCACTGACACGAACCAGCATATATAAACAACCAAGAATTTATACATACGTTGCACATAAGATTTCAACCCAAAACCCATAACCAACCTCTGTTTCTCATGTGTTGAATCATAACCAACTTGTTATTCCCGATCATGAGTAAAGTGTTTCTCCTCATACCAACCATACCAAAGGTTTACCAACCACCAAGATTCATTATTGCTCATGCCAAGTTTGTAACCCCGCACATATACATATGTAACCAACTTATCATATACAATTCATGTAGAGATCATGCAAAGCTCATAATTCCCCATATATATATTCTCCTCCAACATGCATACCCATCCTCCCCCCCATACCATCACATAATAGTACAATAGAATACAGTTCAGCCACCAAAAGACATGAAAATCCCAAACTGCACGCATCCTCGCTTAAACCGTCGCTCAGGCTGAGGAGTCTCGCCCAGGCGAGAGTCTCTCGCTCAGGCGAGTCCTCTCCGCCTAGGCGAGAGTTCGCGAATCTGGAACAGGGGCCTCCACACGTTCTCGCTTAGGCGAGACTTGCCTCGCTTGGGCGAGACGCTCGCTTGCTCGAAACTGAGCGAGTCGCCTAGGCGACCATTTGCGCGAGAAGGCCTGGGCGAGCCTCTGCTCGCCTCGCCTGGGCGAGTTTAACAGTCATCGCCACTGCCATGCCTGCAACAGTCGAAACTTACACGAACCAACAACAACACCAACCATTTCAAGCAATCTCCACAACATACAAGTTCAAGAATCATAAAGTGTACCTCAAGAAAGTTCACAAACACAATAACAATGAGGTTCTAGCTTCCCGTACCTGGAAATGGGTTCGTGCAGGTCTCGACACGGGACCCCAGAGCACAGCAGTTCGAGAGACGGACAGGGAACTAGCAGAGCAGTGGAACAGTAGGGAGAACAGGGTCATCAACTAACATTAAACGGTGGAATACAAAAAGGGAAGTAAGGACAATAGGTTTTAGGGTCACTTACATTGTGCAGAAAGTGGAACGTGAGCTTTGAGCGTACCAGATCAAGACGACAAGGCTAACCCTAGCAGAGCTCTAGTGCGGAAGGGGAAGGTGACGACTGCTGAGTTTCTACAAGAGTGAGAGTGAGTGTGGAATTAGGATAACATGAAGGCTTTTATCCTATGGGCCGGCCTTTAGGCCCATTATTGTAGGGCAGCCCTTAAAAGGAAGCAGAAATAAAAAGGGGCCTTACAGGTGTAATATATACTGATTTTAAATAATAATTTCTTTTGATGTATTTTTTATAATTTTTTTTTAAATAAACTAATTTTAGTTACGATGAGTTTCATTTTAAAAAAAATCTTATTTTATTCCTATAAGATTATTTACGGCGAAGTTTGTTCAAAAAAGCTTTAAGAATTGTTTGAACAATTTTTAATAAACTCTTAAAAGAGAAAAATAAAAATTTTTAAACAAAGTAAATTTCTTATTGTAGACAAAAATTAAAAATTAAAAATAAAAATTATTATATGACCGATTTATTTTAAAATAGTTTACTGTATACGTTAGTTAAATTTAAATTTATGAAAAATTACTTTTAGCTTTAAAAAAAAAAAAGAATCTCTTAAAATTGTTTGCCAAGAAACTCATTTAAGCATTTTCAATAAATTTGTAGACATCTTACTTTTCATGTATTTAGATTTTAACCAGAGGCAAGAAATGTCCAATTAACTAAAAGACTTTGTATCCATTAATTTTTATTATGTAACTAATATTTCATAAATAATATATATATATATATATATATATATATATATATATATATATATATATATATATTAACAGTGTTAAACTTATGCATTAAAAGGAAGTAGTTTTGTGATAACACTTTATATGTTGTAATTTTTATTTCTATAAATAAATTATTTAATTAATATTTTAAATAATAAAAGAGTGCATGAGTATTACTATATAAATTAGTTGATAAAGATGGAAATGAAATAATAATTTTATATTTATTAAATATGTAAATGGAGATGAGATACTCAAATCAAACCCATACATAACACTCAATATTTTAGAATATTAAATAAATAATTAAAATATAAATAAATAATGCGGAAGTTAATATTTTTAATAAAATAAAGTAAGATTTTTCCGTAAATTAGTGTGTATGGAGTGTATATCTCATTATTCTTAAAAAAATATCTTTACATTACTCATCTTTGTAAAAGAAATATTAATGATTTCATGAGAAAAAAATAAATATACCTATTATTCAATTAATCGTAACAGTTAATTTAAAATATAATGAGAGATTAAAATAAAGAATTAGTCATTTTATTTAATGATGTATAAATCTTAATTATATTATTGTATTGTAAATATTTTAAAAAAAATTAAGTTATACTTGATAAATCGATTGTTCCAGCTGAAAAACAATTCAACCGATAGACTGATCGATTGATTGACTAACGAACTGATTGGTCAACTAATTGACGAACCAACCAATTGGTGAATTGATCGATTGGCAAGACTAACCAACCAGATACAGAATAAATGTAAGATTAACACTTCTCAATGATAACTGCAAATCAATCAACTAATGACAATTAAGGTGTAATTAGGTCATTATTAGATGAGAAAAAGGATAAAAACATATAATAACTATTATAAATAAATGTTTAATGTATGGTTATTGAAACGCATGGATTACGACACTTAATACTCCTATGATAGATCATGTATTGATTTTAGCATATAAATACCTCTGTAAATATGATTATAACAAACAAAAAACTTTGAAGATTGATAAGATAAAAGAAAAGAGTGTCGTAGGACAATTTATTTTAGAGTTGTGGATAACTATTGATCCACACCCAAAAAATTATGATGATAGTACGTGTAAGGATATTACATTTAAAAGTAAAAACATCAATATAAAAAAAATGGTTGTAAAATTTATCGACATTTTGTAGATCTTTTAAAACCAATGTGCTGTTCTGCATTTTAATATGCCCTATATTACATTTAAACGATTTTAACTACTCTTAATACTTTGATTTTGCCTATTTTAAAGATTTGCATCTTTGTCTGCTACTTAAATTGGTCGGTCGTGAACTTTGGTTTGTATCACCTTCAATATTAATTATAAACGTGATACAGTTTTTATACATTTAACTTCTCACTTAAAAATTTAATTTATTTTTATACACCTTATATATGTGTTGTCTTCTTCTTCTTTTTCAGTTGTAAAAAATAATTTAACTTTTAGCCAAATTATAACCGCCCAAAAATTATATCACACTAGGGTTTAGACATCACTTTCAGAACCAACTAATAGTACTACTAGCTAAATGCAAAGTCAAACTCAAGTAGTTGCACCCTTTTATTGCTATATATGTACACTGCACTGGTATATTTCATTACAAATTTCTTATAAGATTCATAACTTATAAAATTTTATCTGTCACTATCTATGTACTGGAAGTCTCAACTAAAATAGGAAGTGGTTAAGAAGAAAATGGAAAGGTGAATGCAATAATGAAGTGATTTAGAAAACAATCGAATATTAATTGTAGTTTGTGTTGAATGTTTTTATATTCAAAGATTGTTTGTTTCTCTGCCAACTCTTAAACTAAAAATTAAAAATTGTTTTTGGGAATTAAAATAGAATGGTGTTAGGAAGAAGATAAGATATGAACGATTAGGAGTAGGAGTAGCAGTGATTTTTCTTTATTCCTTGGTCTTCTAAAAACTATAAAATCCATGTTTAAAACGAAGCAGAAGCAGACACGTAACCATGATGTTTCACCACCCACCGTCTTGCCTCGTTCCACGTGTCACCTATCACATGGCTATGTTTGTTAGGAATCTATGCAACTCAGTTATCATGAAACTCAAACTACCGTCACATTTTATTTTCCCCTTTCGATGGGAACGTCTTGTACTTGGAATCCGAATCCAAATAAGTTTAACCATAATATTTGGAATTATTCTTAAACTAATTATTATAACTTGCAATTAACAAAATAACTATTTACATTAATTTTAAAAGCCGAAATATTTCAAAATCTAAAAACTAAAATATTTAACCAAAAAAATAAACAATTTATGATATATGTTAAAAAAATAGGGTTAAATATATTTTTGTCCCTCAAGTTTTTGAGCGAAATTTGGAATTAGTTCCTCATTAAAATTTTTGATCAATTTAGTTCTTTATTTTTAGAAATGCATGAATTTATTCATTTTAATCAAATTTTGTTAAGTTTATTTAAAGTTTCAAACGCGTTTTAGATAATATTTAAATTAGCATTTAAACGAAAATGGGTCGACGTAAACAATTCAAACACTATCATGAAATACGTTTAAAATGTTAGATAAATTTAACAAAATCTAATTATAAGGATTAAATCCATATATTTTTAAAAATAAAAGAGTAAATTGATCAAATTTTTTAAAAAATGACTAATTTCAAATTTAATTGAAATTTAAAAAAAAAAACATATTTAACTCAAATGTA
>Ga0214543_1005761_pt1 | contig 22518 bp, 14 predicted proteins | sample CNSS2metaG_FD_160094 | JGI IMG/M metagenome (GOLD analysis project Ga0214543, IMG submission 160094) | Root nodule microbial communities from cowpea collected in UCLA plant growth center, Los Angeles, California, USA - CNSS2 | ecosystem: Host-associated > Plants > Roots > Nodule | place: USA... | reverse complement strand
TACTTTATGCTTTATGCCTTTGCTTTACTCTCTCCTCCACATCATTTATGCTCCCCAATCACCATGCGCCACCTAGCATTGCTTTCTTACTCCTAATTAACCTACAAAGCAAATAAACATAGATTAGCATGTTGACTTAAGTCAAGTCAACTATAGTCAACAAGTCAAACCTAGTCAAATGTCAAAAAGTCAACTAAAATTGATTCAACTAAGTCAACTTAGGGAATCAAAAATAACAAACACAAATGAAAGGGATGAAGGATTAATGAACTTCCTTTCAAAACATGCTTATTCTTCTTAAGCATGTGCCTTCATCCTTGGTTGGGGTCAATCCTTCATCAGTCATAAAATGCTTGGGTGATGTAAGTATAATTGACTGTAAAAGTGTATATGATTGCATGATAAAACTATTTTTTAGCTCTAGCTTACCCTTCTGTTGTTTGTTTTATGTCTTGTATGTGTGGTTTTTCTCTTTTTGCGATGATCATCAATCTGTTGATGTCAACAGATGCGAGAAACACCTGTGGTCAACAGGGAGGCGATGGTTCCGCTGCGTAGCCCACATGGGCTAGATTCTACTGTTGTGGGCTTTATTATAGGGCTATGACCCATGTATTTGCTTGTCCTTTAAACTTCAATTTGAGTATTGTTGAGCTTTGTATTTTGCTTGTATCTGGCATCGTGGTGTGCCTTGGTTTCTTCTAGCAAATTCTGGATATTGTACGAAGTAGTGTTATACTCCAAGACTTGTCTCTTACATTCTATCTATGTGGCATTTCATTTAAATTAACATATTTATTTAAATGGGGTGTTACAAGCTAAAGATGAATTCATTCAACTCTATTTATTTTTAATGAAACAACCCAATTTGATTTATTATAGGTGAGTTAGTTAGTGCAACTCCACTCATTTATTTTATAGGAGTCGAATTAAGTTTTTTATTTATTTTACTAAACATTATTATAAATACATTTTAATTTAAAATTAAAGTATCAATCTACGTGACTTACCAAACAAATAAATTAAACGTTTAAATTATTAAAACTTAAAAGTAGTAAATAATTATGGTAAAAGATACTTATAAAAATGAAAAAAAAAACTAATAAAAGGTGATTGGTAGTAAAGTACAACTCAACCTACTTGAACCTATACTAGACATGCATATATTATTTTGTATTACTTTATATATTATATATTATACACTATATATTATACATGTTATATTATAGGATAATATATTATATACCATATATTTTGTATTATATTATATTATATTTGGTTAGAGTTATATATGATTTTGATCATAAAAAGACTAAAATAATATTTTGTTCATGTTCCAAAGTATATAATAATTTTGTCTTTATATTTTATAAATGAATGTAAGATGTGTTCGATAAATGTAAAATGTCTTTCGCAACAAACTACAATAACTTTGTTTGCAATTCTCTCTCCTCACTACAAATCTCCTTTTGGAGGTGACTGAGCTAGAAGTAGGCCTAAAGATGGTGGTAGTTATGGAGACACCCCTAGTGATAGTTACATAGGTTAGTAGAGGGTTCAATATGAGTGGGGACCTCGTTTACAATAAGCCTCTGTTGCGCTCCAAACTCGGCTCTAAGTGGCGTTTCCAACAACATCAGTTTTTGCAATGGTAGGAGAAAGAAGTTGAAGCACGAAAACACAAATAAGAGAAGAACATGCACCACTCCCCCACAAACGCGATTTCCAACGGTTCCCAAAGGAGTTGAATGGAACGACTCCCACATCCAACATTTTTCCGAATTCCTAAACCCCCACCAGCCTTCGTAACCACCATTAAGACTACCACGTAATCTATCACCTTTAGGCCCACCTCTAAGGAGAGTTGCAATGGAGAAAGAGAGAATTGCAGTCAGGAGGAGAGAAAGTTATAGGAAGAAAAGAAACACTCTAATAGCGTTAAGTAGAATTTATCACCAAAGATATTTTACATTCATTTATAAAGACAAAATTAACGTATTTATCACCAAAGATATTTTACATTCATTTATAAAATATAAAGACAAAATTAACGTATACATCGTATACATAGAAGCGGGACAAAATACGATTTACCATTTTAACCAATAGTTTAGAAATCAAGGATATATTTAACGTTATCGATTATAAAACATTATATTATTATATTATGTTTTTACTTAATGTTATATTAAAAAGCCTGATCTTTTAATATCATTTACTTTCAGAAACTACGATGAGGTGTAATATAACAACCTTCACGATCAGGAGAAAATTTTTGTGAAAATTAAAAAAAAAATTATTTTTATAATTTATTTTGTGAAAACTAATAGCATGTTCATAAATGATTGGTTTTGGGGAAAATTTGCTTTTTTATTTAAGAATTTTTTTAAGAAAAGAACTGATCAAAAAATTATTTTTTAAATCTAGTTATTTAAACAGGCTCTAACCAGATGACATAAATTGCCACATATAAGACAGCTGGGGAATGCTTTCCATTTGGTAAAAAATAAACTAAATGATTATTTAAAAAAAAATTATTCACATTTATGCAATTACTCAAGGGCAGTAATATGGTAAAAAAAAGGTGGCGGTGTTTAGAGATTAGTCTTGTGAAGGATGTGGCTCTCTGACACATAACTTTGGATCTGGCAATAACCTCTGGCTAGGTGGCTTCAACCTTCTTCTGGACCAGTACCTTACAAATGAATTTTCTAGCTTCCTCACCTATCATCACAATTATCAAGGGAATGTTATTTCCTTTTTAAAATTGATTCATAATGATAAACCATAAGAAATTAATTAATATTCATGAATAAAATTCGTCTAATGCTTAACCAGCATTGTCAAACAGATTTCACACACCCAGCATTCCAATGGTATTAAAACATCAAAGCATATCAGAAAGCAGATAACATATATAAGTAACTACAAGTTGATTAGGCCAAATATCATAACAGATAATAGATAGATCTCAAAGAATAAGGGAGGACTTTCACACAGATAAGTAACACATTGTGTAATTGATTTCAATATTGACCAAAGATTCAATAATAGTTGTTAAGTGCTTTATTTATGGACCTCATTTCTATCAAACAAGTTACTCTTGACAAGTTACATAAAAGATCTATAGAGACTTTCAACACCAACACAACCCGTAGCAGAAAGAATCTGTAAGCCATGATACCATGAATTCCCAATTGGCACAAAGAATCATGCCAGAGATGTATGACAGTTCCATTAAATGAGTTGAGTTAGTTTACTTGGTCACACTACAAGTTTTTCTAAGAATTTACTACTCCAATGCTTTTTTATGCAGATGAGTCATTCCACACAATTTTTGTGGAACATATATTTTCTCAATTTTACTAGAATCTCATCAGTTGACTATACAAGAGAGGTACGAGCGCTTTTAAGCTTGAAGATTTTATCTCTGCTATATTTCGCTTTCGTTATAGGATCTGTCAAACAGAACTTCTCATCCTTTTCCATTAGTGAAAAATTATTTCCACTTATCAAGAAAAATTAATCACAACAAACAATTCTTGCACTCAGAATGTAAAATGAAAACCATACCTGCTTAACAATAAATGGCTCCTCAGCAAGACTCAATGGCTCTGTCAAAATAGTTAGAAACCCATTCCGATTGCCATAAACAATGTCAGTGAATGGCCGATCACCCACCTGCCATAGATATTATGCTTTAACTTTTAACATAAATCTGAATCAAACTACAAAAAAGTAGCTAATAGAAGGTGGCCACTAAAATTCTTATCTACCATAATTAATTGCGAAGCTTCACAACCAAAATGCTTTTCAGTTTCTTCAGCTGTACCGCCTGGCTTCTTCACCCCTGAAGCATTCACTTGAAAGGATTAATATGAAAGAAATAAGATTTTTATTTAAATTGATTCTTTGAAAGAGTACATCAGTCTCTGTATAGAGAGGACTCTAACCCTAAAATAATAATTACAAAGAGATCTTTAGAATCTTCTAACAACCCTCTATCAACTTCTAGTAATACATTTAATATTCTACCAACTTCTAGTAATGCATTTAATATCCCACTAACAACACATTCGTACATGTATCAACATCCCTACTAAAGCAATTTATCCTAAGAGAATAATTCACACTCCTAACGTTTTAAACAGATCCGAGAGACCATGTATTTTCATGTTCCAAGATAAGGAAATATTGCAGAAAATGCTCTAAAATAAAGGCAAGACTCACTATGTCTGATGACTTTAATTCCAATTGCACCTTCAAGCATCCTAGCTTTTGAACCATCATGGTCATATTCATGAAGTCCTGATTCACAACAACAAAGCAGCAGAAAACAATTTAAGTGACACGGTGAACAACTAGTACCATAAAATTCAGAACATTTTCTAATTGCTTCAAGCTAGAATTACCAGCAGAATTACTAAACACAGCAATATCATGACCAAATGCCAATTTACAACTCTCCAATGAAGACTCAAGTGGTGGCCAGGGCTTCAAAGAGTAAGGCGCTGTAATGGTATTGTCTTTGTCAAAGACAACTCCCTTAAATCCCTTTCTGCGCAGCTCAGCCCAATCAACATACCTTATATCAGGAACAAAAATATGGGGCATTGCCAATTTCGGGTCTTTAAAGATCACCATAGTTGAACATAGAATGGCCTCCAAGTTGATTCTTTGGCCAAGTGCTGCTTTCACATCTACCCACCGCATGTTTGTGAAAAGGCTAGCCTTGTTATTGTCCTTGAATTCTCTTTGTTCGTCTACTTGGTGTTGGCAGTGGTTTCTTGTTCTTGGATTTTGATTATTGATGTCATCTGTGTCACTATCAGGGAGCAATTGTAGAAATAATAAGTTTTTGTGGTTCTGATTTGAATTGGGATTATGTATTGAACGGTTATTGCTTTCTTGCCCTTTGCTGCAATTTTGGGTCTGAGGAAGACTTAGGTCACATAAGTTTTTGAGGGAAATTTGGCTATCTGCATTGGAAAGTGATAGAGTGGTGAGTTTTCTCTTTTGTTGGGCATCATGATGGACGTTAAGATGGTTGGGAATGCGGTACCAACAACTTGGAAGCTGAGCAGCGACAGTAGTTGACAGCATTTTATACTTTTTCTTGCTTAACCAATGTCATGGCCACATGTTGCTACAGATGTATGCTTCAATCATTGCTACTTATATAATAAGATAAAAAACAAAATTACAGTTTTTAATTAAAGATCAATAAATAGCAAATGCAACATCAACGAATGTATAATGAAGATTAGTATCTTACATAAAAGATTCTAAATACAAGAAAATTTGAAAAAGGAAAGTAAGCCACAAAAACAGAGTAAAAAAGAATTGATCATACAAAATAAAATGTTCTAGTCTTCTGATAAAAAATGTTTCACCTTAAATTATTATCACTCGTTGCTTCTAGGTCCAGCTGTTGCCAAAAGAATACTGAATGTCTAAAGGCAAAGTAAGTAATTATAATAATTATTGTACATGATTAGTAAGTTTGTTATCGGTTAATAACATATGACTACTAGAGTCCAATAAGATCTATAAATAGGAGAATTTTTTATTCACATCATTATCTTTTTCAATGATTGCCCTGTGAGTATTATGAGCTCTCTATCTTTCTTATGAAAATGATCTTCATGTTGTTGATCCATGGCTTTGTAACAATAATAAAAAAGCTCAACATTAAAACACTTCTCCAGGTTATACACTATGCAACCAAAACTAAAGGCAAGATTATTTTTCTCCTTGGCAATAGATGTTCTTACTAACAGGCATAACAATAAATCATTTCTGACTTTATAATGATGCAAAATTTTAAAATAAAACACAAAAAATCCACTCAAATCATGAACTATCACTATCTATCATGTCAATGAGTATTCTATTCTATCAATCACCAGCCAAAAAGAAAATTTTGTCACAAGTAAATACCTCAAATGCCTTGTCGATAGGTTTGGAATAGTTTATAAAAGGAGGGAAAAGAGGAATAACTGAATATGACAGTTATAACCTCTGTAGTGTAATTCTGTTTTTCTTTTTTAAATCTGTCATGTAACTGACTATTATGAATAGTTAGAGGTTATAGGAAAAAGGCAGTTTTGTGGTTTTCTGAAAGGACCTGATAGGAGAGTGAGGATCTCTCAAAGCTTCCTTAGTTGTAATCTTGAGTTCTGGCTTCTACTCTTTTGGCACAAGCAGTGTTGTTCAATACAAGTAATCAAGAATTGGTCTTGATTGTTCTGTATTACTAATTGTCCCTATCAATTGGTATTCAGAGCACCTTCTGGGTTCTGTGGAAAGGGTTCGTTAGAGCATGGTCCATACCAGAATGGAGTCACGCATGGATGGGGTTGAACGAATGGTCCAAGAAATGGTTCAAGATCGGGACAGACATGAAAATGAGACTCATCAACGGTTCCAACGTTTGGAAGACATGATTCGTGGTCTTACAGTGGTGGTGGAGAAAATATTGTCAACAGAAAAATCGGAAAGTGATGATATTTCAGTCACAAATGGAGAACGTTCTTCTACTTCGTCAAGATGGAGAAAACTAGATATTCTAGTTTTTATAGGAGAAGATGCTTATGGATGGACCAATAGGTTGAAGCGCTATTTTCATTTAAAGGAGGTAACAGAGGAAGAAAGGATGAAGGCTGTTCTTATTGCTTTGGAAGGAAAGGCTTTGAATTGGTTCCAATGGTGGCAATCGTGTAATCCCAAACCTACATGGGATCCTTTCAAGATTGTACTGGTGCACAGGTTTCAACCGACCATGTTGGATAATCCGTTTGAGATTTTAATTGGCTTAAAACAAACAGGTCTGGTTGAAGAGTATATTGAAAATTTTGAACAATATGTTGGGTTCTTGAAAAACGTGGAGCAAGATTATTTGATAGGCATTTTCTTGAACGAGTTAAAAGAAGGTATCAAGGCTGAAGTGAAGCTATATGAACCAAAAAGTCTTGCTGAACTAATGATGAAAGCTAAAATGGTGGAGGAAAAAATTAGAGTCACATCTAAAAGCGAACTTCCAGGGTTTGGCAGCAACAATTCAGGGGCCAAACCATATTCAGCTACTAAAACCTTTTCAAGAGAAGGCAGTAACTCGGTAGCTTCTAGTACTACCAATAAGGACAGGGGGGAGAGCAGTGAGGTGTCTAAGAAATTAAGGAGGGCTGTGTCAACAAGGAGCCCTTTTTCGAAAATTATCTGATGCAAAATTGCAAGACAAGATGAGAAAAGGGTTATGTTTTATATGTGATGAGAAGTTTGAGCCTCAACATGTATGTAGAAACAAACAATTGCACATGTTACTGCTGTCAGAAGATGAAATAACTGAATTGGGGGAATTCTAGCACCACACAGAGACAACAGAAGATACCTTGAAGGACACGAGACAGGCTTTACAATTATCCTTGTGTACCATGGCTAGACTCACTACCAAGAAGTTTTGAAAACTTTGGGGTAAAATTGGAGAGGAGAGCGTGATTGTTTTGTTGGATTATGGAGCTTCCCACAATTTCATTTCAAATAATTTGATTGGTAGATGTGGGTTGCAGACAATGGCTACTCCCTCTTATGTGGTGGAAGTTGGAGATGGTAGAAAGATAGATTGTCAAGGAAAATGTGCAGATTTTATCTTGGAAATCCAAGGATTACAAATTCGACAAGAATTTTTCACTTTTGAGATAGGTGGACCTGATATTGTGTTGGGCTTAGAGTGGTTGGCCAGTTTAGGGGAGGTTAAGGCAGATTTTGGAAACTTAAAACTTACCATTGGTGGAGGGAACCAGCAGCACATGGTGATCGAGGATCCTGCTTTATCCACTACTGCAACTTCATTTAAAAAGTTGATACACGAATTGCAGCAAGGGGATCAAGGGTTTTTGGTGGATATGGTTCATAATCATGAAGTTGTGGATTCTACGGCTTGTACAAAGGAAGTGGAGCAAGTGTTGGCATCCTATGGTGAGGTTTTTCAAGAGTTCCATGAATTACCTCCTACCCAAAAACAAGATCATGCTATTCATCTCAAGGAGGGAGTATCCATTCCAAACTTAAGGCCATATAAGTATTCGCACTCGCAAAAGAATGAGATTGAAAGATTGATTGGTGATATGCTGAATGTTGGTATTATTCGGCCTAGTATTAGTCCTTATTCCAACCCTATTATCTTGGTGAAAAAGAAAGATGGAGGATGGAGGTTTTGTGTAGATTATAAGGCTCTTAACAAGGTAACCATTCCAAATAAATTTCCTATTCCAGTTATAGATGAATTATTGGATGAGCTAGCTGGAGCAACTATCTTTTCTAAACTAGATCTCAAGTCTGGTTACCACCAGATTCGTATGAAAGAAAGCGATATTAAGAAGACAACTTTTCGAACCCATGAGGGCCACTATGAATTCCTAGTCATGTCTTTTGGTTTGACAAATGCCCCAGCAACATTCCAATCTCTCATGAATGAAGTTCTCAAGCCTTTTTTGCGAAAATTTGTATTGGTGTTTTTCGATGATATCTTGGTTTACAGCACTTCTATGGATCTGCACCTCCAACATTTATCACAAGTTCTTCAACTACTATGTGATCATCACTTAAAAGTTAATAGGAAGAAATGCAGCTTTGGCCAAGACAGCATTGAATACTTGGGCCATGTGATCTCGGGGAATGGGGTATCAGTTGACCCTAAGAAGGTAAAGGCTATGTTTAAATGGCCGAGACCGAAAGATGTCACTGCTTTAAGAGGTTTTCTTGGTCTAACGGGGTACTATAGAAGGTTTGTTCGACATTATGGTAAAATTGTGCAACCTCTAACACAATTGCTTAAAAAGGAAGGTTTTGTTTGGTCTAATGAAGTACATCAAGCCTTCGAAGCATTGAAGACTGTTGTCTCCCAATTGCCCACGCTAGGAGTGCCAGATTTTTCCAAATCTTTTGTGGTTGAGATTGATGCTTCCAGTAAAGGGTTAGGAGCTGTGTTATTACAAGAGGGCAGATCCTTGGCCTTTTGGAGCCAAGCCTTGACAGAAAGAGGTCAAAGGAAATCAGTTTATGAACGAGAACTAATGGCTATCGTCCAAGCTATGCAAAAATGGAAGCATTACTTGATGGGTACTCACTTTACCATTGTCACTGATAAAAAAAGCTTAAAGTTTTTGAATGATCATAAATTGTTGACAGAGGAACAATTTAAATGGGCTTCGAAGCTCATTGGGTTGGATTTTGACATCAAATATCGACCTGGGAAGGAAAATATGGTTGCTGATGCATTATCCCGACAAGTCTTCTTTAACATTTCTATCCTACAACCTCAAGAGTGGGAAGATTGGGATACAGAAATACAAAAGGATGTGAAAATGAGCACCATTATACAGAATTTGTTAGTGGATCCTACTGCTCATGCCCAGTTTCAGCTAAAAAAGGGGAAATTGTACTATCACGGCAAACTTGTTCAGCCTAAACATTATAGTAGAATCCCTACTATCATTAAAGAGCTGCATGAATCTCCATTAGGTGGTCATAGTGGCTACTTTCACACTCTTAAACGAATTGCAGGCGTTCTATATTGGGAGGGCATGAGAAGAGATATTAAGGATTTTGTGATGCAGTGTGACACTTGCCAGAGGAATAAAACTGCGACTCTAGCTCCTGCTGGTTTACTACAACCATTGCCAATTCCAACTCAGGTTTGGAGTGATATCTCCATGGATTTTATTGGGGGTCTACCTAAAGCAAAGGGGATGGACACTATTCTTGTAGTGGTCGATCGCCTCACTAAGTATGCCCATTTCTTTGCTTTAGCACATCCTTATACTGCTGCAGATGTAGCTGCCATTTTTGTTAAAGAGGTGGTTCGGTTACATGGGTTTCCTTCCACAATTGTTTTAGATAGGGACAAACTGTTTTTAAGTCAATCTTGGAAGGAATTGTTCAAACAAGCAAGTACAAAGCTCAACATACCATCCCCAAACGAATGGTCAAACGGAAGTGGTTAACCGTTGTTTGGAAACTTATCTAAGGTGTATGACAAGATCTCAACCTAAGTTATGGCCTAGTTGGTTACTTTGGGCTGAATTCTGGTTTAACACTAATTACCATGCCTCTTAAAAAATGACACCATTTAAAGCTTTATATGGTCACGACCCACCTTTGCTTTTGAAAGGGACAACCATTCCTTGTAAAATAGAGAGTGTCAACCAGTTCCAAGATGAACGTGATGCGATTTTGAAAGCTTTGAAGTCCAATCTCTGTCGGGCTCAAGAGCAGAATAAACTTCAAGCCAACAAGCATAGAAGAGAGGTTACATATCAAATTGGTGATTGGGTGTTCCTTAAAATCTAACCTTATAGGTTTAAATCTTTGGCTAGATGACCTAATGAGAAACTGAGTCCTCGTTTTTACGGGCCATACCAGATTTTGGAACGTATTGGTCCAGTAGCATATAAACTGCTACTTCCTGCCCATAGCTGTATTCACCCAGTTTTTCATTGTATCCTTACTAAAGACTGCTTCCACTACTATTCCCACATCACAACCCTTACCTCCCATGCTATCTGAAGACTACATATTGGAGGTGACACCTGAGAAAGTGTTAGATACTCGCCAGGATGCTAAAGGAGAATAGGAGGTTCTTCTCAAGTGGAGGCAACTTCCAGATTTGGACTGGGAGTCTGCCACAACCATCCAGCAAGAGTTTCCAGACCTTCACCTTGAGGGCAAGGTGAATCTGCAGGGGCGGAGTAATGATAGGTTTGGAATAGTTTATAAAAGGAGGGAAAAGAGGAATAACTGAATATGACAGTTATAACCTCTGCAGTGTAATTCTGTTTTTCTTTTTTAAATATGTCATGTAACTGACTATTATAAATAGTCAGAAATTATAGGAAATAGGCAGTTTGTAGTTTTCTGAAGGACCTGATAGGAGAGTGAGGATCTCTCAAAGCTTTCTCAGTTGTAATCTTGAGTTCTAGCTTCTACTCTTTTGACACAACCAGTGTTGTTCAATAAAAGTAATCAAGAATTGGTCTTGATTGTTCTGTATTACTAATTGTCCCTATCACTTGTGTAGTAAATTAAATACTGGAATCTTAAAATAATCTTTAAGTAGTATCTATACCCTTTAGCATTGAGTCAGAAATAGATATTAATAGAGTAGAACTGTAGATATTAACTAACCTACAATCTGTATTATTAAATCGTCGTCCTATCCTACAAAATGCTTAGTATTAGGAACACAGTTATTAGAATTTTACTATTCATGATATGATGAATCTCACAACTCATACATTATGTCTATCTACCAATGTATATCCCAAGATGAATCTTAAATTACTTTGTATCTTAAAATACAAGACTAAATGTATGAAATTTGTACCACCCATACGATTCAAGGATTCATATGTTTTCACCTTTTAACCTTTATTCTAAATACCCTCTCCCCCATCCCTGGTAAAGAAACAAAGACAATTAAAAGGTGGAATGAAGCTTAATTATGGGGTAACACAAATTTAAGGCCTATTCGTTTTTGTAAAATGACAAATACCTACAAAAGTACCATATTCATTTCATTTCCTTTGATGATGGAACGAACTTTTACACCACTCTTATGCAAATTCTTGAAAACAATAATCAAAGTGAAAACAACGTGATCTTTTTGTAATTGTAAGTAAGAACATAAAATGAAAACTAGAAGAATTTTCATAAATCAAACAAACCCTTGCTATATTTTAAGCTCTTCTTCACTCTTCCTAGGGCATAAAACTGAATAAGATCTTCTTTCCAACACTATTATTAAGCAAAACTCAACTCTATGCATAAGCTTAAGAATGAACCCAACTTTTGCACAGTCATAAAATTTCACATTGCATTAGTAAGAGAGAATATGAATGCAAAATGTGTGCAACTAGCATTTCTCGAACTGAATTAAAAATCATTTCCACCCCGAAAAAGAAATAATGAGCAAAATAAAAACTTTTTTATTTTCCCATAATGATATTCATTTTCCATCGAAATAATTCCAATTAGTTTAACTAACCAAAGACAAGAAACAACTAACTAAAGTACATCAACAGCATGTCACCTTACAAACAAACAAGTACAAATTTGTTAACCTAAAAATGCAAAAAAAAATATTTCATATTCGAGAATTAAAATAATTTATCTTATATACAATGATTATATAATGAAAGGAACTTACAGAAACAGTGTAATGAACAGTATGGGGATTGAAAAAGGAGAATAGTAGAGAGTGCAAAGAAAGTGAGTGAGGATTTTGGGTTATTGTATTTTTCGCGCAGCTGCGCTCTGTTGCATTGTGGATCAACCGAGAAACGAGGAATGAGAACCAAAAGAACTCATATTCCCGGTTGAAACCAATGTTTCTATGGAAAGTGAAAAAGAAAAACAGGAGATTGTACAAGAAAACAAATATAATTATTTTTAAAGTTCTTTTATTTAAATCTAAATTTTATTTTTTTAATTTAAAAATGGTACATCCTGGGGCAACTTATATGTTTAGAGGATATCTATACCTTTTATCTCTGATCTGTAACAGCCCAAAAACTAATAAATACCCTATATCAATGTTTAAATCATAGCCTTAATAAGGTATTTCAAAATAAATTCACATTTTATAGTTCTTATACTAAATAATGAGATACTAAAAACAAATGCATTTAAAATGAACTCATGAATACTTCAAAATATAAACCAGTGAACTTAATATAGTTTTTCAAAACCACAATCCATCATCGTTATAATATTCCTATCCTAATACTTCATTTCCCCTAACCCAGCTCCGGTGCACTATCACCATCAACTCCTATAATTGCTCACGTGTGTGTGTGTATATATATATATATATATATATATATATATATATATATATATATATACACACACGATCATCGCAAAAAGATCATCGCAGAAAAAACAAAAGAAAACATGAGAACATACAAAATGCAAAGGTAAGCTAATGTATAAACAAATGATGAGAAAATAAAATACAAAAAATAGTAACATATTAAAATAATTATGAAAAATATAAAGTATATAAAAGAAATAATAACTTCTAATAAAGACTATCAAAACGAATCTTGGCTAGAAATCAATCCTTAAGTTAGCCCTTCTCATTTTCCCATTTATTCACTGTATTACTTCAATCCAATAACTCATTCAACGATACATGTCAATACATGAACAAGCTCAAAAACACAAACAGTTCACACTCATCAAATCAAATACCAAGTATCATCACACATGGCTTAGTCCAATGGCTCAAACAAACATCATTGCAAAGCAGCTCAAACAACAAAGTACAATGACTATGCTTCTAGGAGACTAGCATATTGAATAGAGTCTCCTTCGACTCTCACCACCTAGATATCTTCCTCACCACCTAGATATCTTCATCTATGTAGAGTTGGATACTAGTCGAGTTAGAATAGTGTCACATAACAAATCTCCTTTCATACACTTTTGACTCATCCTAGAGTAGCATTTTTCCTTTTCTCTTGAAAATAACTAATTTGAGTATTAATATCACACCAATTTTCACAAACATTCTTACGTTACCCATCATAGCTCAATACAGTCATTGTTACAATTTGTGGTATGAAAAGAATAGCTATGATAACTCACATAATAGGACATGTAAACCCAACCAACAGAACCCACCGTCTCAATGTCTTTCTATCATCATTCATAATTCACAGTACAATAGAAATCATATATAATAGAAATTCAATATAAACTATCAGTACAATCACATTCAACAATCAAATCTCATCATTTATTTCGCAGAACCCATTTAAGAAAATCACATCTACTATTGGTCAGCTGGTCTCATTCTTTCTCATTGTTCTCAATCCACTCAACAAATTTATTTAAGAAAAAAACATTATTTATAAAGGACTAGTGTAGACTTTGCTTAGCAATGCTCTTTCCCCTCAAACGGCTTTCACCCATAGAATCATTCTTTCTCCACAACAAAAGGCTCAAACAACAAATCAAGGTAGAATTTTAGGATCTCAACTAGAGGGAGTTTCATCAAGAATGAAAAGAGACATCATTCAATCAAAAGGAAGCTTGAATGCGAAGAAAATCAGATTGCTCTATAGAGAAAAGAGCATAAATCCGAACTCACCTAAAAGAGAGATTGACCGGAGGCTATGATAGGAGTTCTTCGCTTACGTCACTACAGTGGTGTTGGATACAGGGAGGCCCAACACGATGAAGGTATGGTGGTGAACGGCGGTGAACGGCGGCGATAAACAAAGCTTGCCGAAGATGAGACGACACGGTCCGGTGAGTGTGGCGGTGGAAGCCGGTGGCCACGGTTGACGCACGGCGGTTCCTGTCAAGAGAACTCCAAATGGGCTAGAGTGATGGACACTGATGAGGATGAAAATGGTGATCGGGTCTCATCGAAAGCTAATTGACATCGGGAATGTTAGGGTTTTGTGTGTTGTGCTCTTTCAGTGAGGAAGAAGAAACGAGACCCGGTAGTTGTGGCTGGGAAGATGATGATGATATCTAAGGGAAGAAGATGAGCTATCATTAGTGATATTTCGAATTTTATAATTGCAAAATTGATTTTAGTTAACTTTTATTATCTAATTTAATATTAAACTTGAAAAAAAAATCTATTTGTTAATGAAACTAAAATCCAAAATAATACATCATTTAAACCCTACAAATGACAAGTTATTAACCTTGTGGGACAGAGTGTAGAATAAAAAATAATGTGTGGGTGTTGTTGGAGAGTGGCGGTGGGTCCATGTTGTTTTTGGTTTTTATGCAGGTGGAAGGTGAAGACGATGATGAATGATGATGCGTTTGTGTTTTTGGAGGATGAGGGTGCAAGAGAATGTTGGAGTTTGGGATGAGAAAAACGAAGGAGATGCATTCGTGGATTGTGATGAGCGTGTGAAGATGAAGGTTGAAAATAGGTCTCGAAAATGGAAGTTACGTATGGATGTTATCAAGTGCAGGAGAATGGAAGGGAGAAAGCGTGTTTTGTTTTCAAAGATACAGGAGTTTATTTGCATAATGTACCATCAACATATAAAACAGCACTTCATGCCATATTCAATGCAAGATGTACCTGTTCTTGCAGTTCTTTCTATGGCAAGTAAGAATCATCGTCCGTCCCCTTCTCCTTTGTTCTTTTCTTTTCCTTTCACTCTACCTCCTCTCCACCACTCCACCCAGATACACCCTTATCTCTCTTTCTACTCACTCACTTTAATTATTCACTTCACTTTTTTTCATTTTTTTAATCAAATAAAAGTATAAAATAAAATAAAATAAGCTAAAAACAATAAAATAAAACAAAATAAAAATAAAGAAAAAATACAATATAATATAATAAAGCAAAATAAAATAAATGTAAAATATAATATAATAAATAATAAATAATAAATAATAAATAATAAATAATAAAAAATATCAAAAATAAAAAACAATAAATATTTTTTTATATTTTAAAATTATAAATAACATATTAAAATTATACGTAGTATGAAAAATCTTATCATTGTTTCTTTCTTTTCATATCAATTAAAACTAATATAATTTTTTTTACCATAATTCATCATTACCATTTTTATGATCAAATTAAATAAAAATAGAATGTCTAATAGATAACTTGTTTATTGTTGAAATAGATCGTCTTGTCTTTAATTAGATTGTTCAAAAGATCCTCTATTCAATTCAAAATGTAAGTAAATGTAGATTAGTCAACCCAATTCATTTTCTAAAAATTTAACAAGATTTTGAATAATCTAACACTTACTCAACAAAAAGCACAAGATTGTGAAATAACAATAAAATGGGCTTGTTATAAACAATGTATATATAGAACAATTATTGATATGAAGACAAATTGATTCTCCACATTATTCATAGTTGAATTTTTCATCAATGATATGATTATTATTTATTTAATTTTTAAATAAATTAAGTATACATTAACTAGTTCACTAATTTTCTCACTCATTTCAAGCGTCTACATGTAATTTTTATTCTTCTACCTATTGAATTAAGCAAATAAAAGGTTGTTAGAACTAAACAAACTAAAAAGAATTCTTAATTAGAAAATAAAATTGAATTATCGACACATTCTAAAACAATCCTAAGAACACAAATCAAAATAAAAAAAAAAGGAATAAATAGATTAGACTCAACTTTGCACAAATTGAAGAATAGTATTTTAATCGCCCATAACCTCGTAATTAACTATAAATTCACAAGAGAAACAACCTAGAACGATTTAGCTCTTCATACGAAAGACAATAAAAGATATTACAAATAAGAAAATAAAACATGGTCTGATGAACGATTGAGTGATAAGAGATGAGATGGTGATCGATGAATGTTGATGGATGTATATTTGTAGTAGTTTCTAGTGAATTCAATTTGTTTCTCAAAGACAATCTTTCAGCTTTGATTCATTCGATCTAAAATAACCAATTCTATTGTAGAGATTTTAGTGTGATAAATGATTTACATTGATAGATTCCCTTGTAGAGATTCAACACAAGAGAAAAATCCAAACGAATTTTGTTGTTAGAAGATTCGACGTGATAAGCAATAAAGAACATATTTTGGTGCATAAAATCTAATGTAAGAGATACTTCCAAAGTAACAAACTTTGTTGCAAAAAGTCCAACATGATAGACAACTTGATAGGCCTCCAAAGCACCATAATGTGAACAAGTATGTTTAATACACAGATAAGACAAGTCTAAAGATTTACTCATTAAACGTGTCTAGTTCACACAAATTAGACTAATGAATCTAATGCACTGAACTTGTCAAACTTATCTTTTCAATCTTCAAAATTAGTTTATAGCTACAAATTTCCAAATTGGTACCCAAACATTTACTCAAATTCCTTGATTGGCACCTAAATGTTCTCCAAATGTTATGTTAATACAATTATATTACACTATCTTTGGTAAAAGATATTAGTATAATATTTTTAGTTAATATTATATTAAAAAATACCTAGCTTACCACTTTTAATATGACTTAAATTGAATATCATATAGTTATGTGTAGAATGAACAATTAGCCTTTAAAAGTATTCACTATAACGTCCCATTTAATAAATAGACTTACTTAAATGACACATCACGCATAAACAATATTACGAGCAAAGGTTCGGAGTATAACTCACTTCTTAAGAATATCCAAGAATTTATAAAAGAAAATCCTGGAGCACACCATGATGCCAATACACACAGGATACATAATCCAACAATAATACAACTAAGATTTAAAACAAGGTAATACATGGGCCATAGCCCTAAGAGAAAATTCACTAAGTGGGATCCAACCCAGGCGGGCTAAGCAACAGAGTCACCATTCCCCTGTTGACCGCGAGAACCTCTCGCATATGCTCACATCAATAAATTGATGATCATCGCAAAAGGAGAAAAACCACATACAAGGCAACCAAACAAGCAAAAAGGGTAAACTACAGTATAAAACAATTTATCATACGGATACATGCCATTTCATAGACCAATGAATATATGTCAACCAATCATGTTATGCCTTGCAAACAATACACTAAGACTCATACTCGACTCATCCAGATACATATAATTTAGTCGGATTCAGCGGATGCTTGCACTTGTGGTGGATTTCCCTGCTCACCCCCGAGCTAAGTGTTATAAAGTTTCAACCCCTACGCACAAGATTAGCCCTTAATGAATCTCAGGCCTCCTGCTACTCTCACCACAAGAGTCAGTTCGCTTTAAGTGAGACTAATTGACTCCTTAGAGTGTCAGGATGCAACCTTACCTTGAATCCTTACCAAATTATATAGATGGGGAACCACCATGAACTCCCACTAACAGGGGTCATGGAATTACGTTCCGACCATTGAAGCACCACCATGGGGTCTCACCTAGAGGCTCATGAAATTACGTACTGACCACATACCAATCATATTCAATCAAACAAGTAATATTTTTCATGCATATAAATCTCATGCCAGCCTTTATAATCAATCCTCATTCATATGCCATATTGGATCCATTCCAACTCATCCTTCCCAGACCATGAATATAGAAGTGTATTTCGTACCGACACTATGCCCCTTTGATAACCAACTATCCCATATAAAATCACATGCCAAGATCATACCACACCTATCATTTACAACCCATACACCATACCGTTCATGCATAATCATTCTTCTCATGCTTTTAATATAACAATTCAAATCAAGCAATTGTCAACCATCGGAGAACAGAGAAAACAACAAATATCACAATACCCTCGCCTAGTTCCTCGCTCAGGCTGAAGGGTCTCGCTCAGGCAAGCTCCCTTCGCCTAGGCGAGAGCTCGACAATCTGGAATAGTGGCCATTCACACTAGCTCACTTAGGCGAGATCTCCTCGCCTGAACGAGGCATTCTCTCGCTCAAAACAAAGATGGCCCGCTTGAGCGATAGCTCATGCAAAAGGTCTGGGCGCACCTCTGCCAATCTCACTTAGGCGAGACTAGCTCGCTTGAGCGAGACTATCAGTTCTCGCTACTGTTCGTACCTGCAGCAGCCATACATTCATGTCCAAAACACATAGTAGAGCATTTTTATGCAATCACAGCAGCACAGACTTCATACCAACTCGAGATAGATAAAAAATAAGCAACAAATTATAAAATGCAAGAAACCCTAACTTCTCTTACCTGGAATGAGCTAGTACAGGACCTCGACACCAACCACGGAGCACAACAACTCTAGGAATAGGCTTAAAAGCTGGAAAACAGTGGAACAAATCTTAAGATTGAGCTCACTACGAAACCCTAACTGGGAAAACAGGAGAATATACTAAGGGTAAAGTGGTATGAGTCGGAGAGTAACTTACACGGGGCAAGAATGACCTTGAGCAAACTTGACGGAGGCTGGAGATCAAACCCTAACAGAGCACAATTTTGGGTGAGGAGAGGAAAACAAGGCGATTGTTTTCTGAAAGTGAGAGAAAAGAGTGTGTTATGGCAGACTTAGGGTCTAGTTTCCCTTTGGGCTAGCCCTAGGCCCAACTGATTTTGGGGTAGCCCTTTAAAAATAAGGCAGCATTGTAAGTGGGCTTTACATTCACCATTGTCATTTCAGTGTTACATGATAATGTTGGAAATATTTTAGTATAATTTAAAAAATAAATAATTAAAATAAACATCCTACTGTCACTCATGTTTTCATGGACTTTTAATTTTATGCGTTTATGTCAATTATGATGGTTAACAACTATATTTTTATTATAATTGACTCTTGTGTCTTCCTTTTATACCTATAACTACCACATCGGTGCATGGGAAAAGACACAACAAAGACAAAAAACACTAGATTTTTCTTAGAAGTGTTATTATTTTTTCTCTATATTATCTCTTAAAACAGTGGTATTCATAAGGTTCAAAGATCCTTCACTACACTCGATCGATCTGACGGGTTGTTGTATCTCTGGAGAAAGATGCATATGATTTTGTTGTGCCTTGTGTAGTAGGGGTGTTTTCTCTCTAAGGATAGCGTTATGCGTGCCTCAACCCAAACTATTTCTACTCCTTACCTCATTTATTTTTTATCTATTATTATTATAATTTATTATTATTATTATTATAAGAATTATTGGATCTTTGATTAATATTCTTTGATTCATATACATGTCAGTATTATTATTGCTCTAATAATAATTATTATTATAATAGTTTTATTATTAATAATATTATTTGAGTAATCATTTTCTAACATTTTTAGAGAGAAAACGATCTTGTTATTTCTATTTTTGATTACTCATCTAAAATTATAAACAATATAGAGCTGAAGACTGAAAACACATTTTATGAATTAATGTGTTTGTTATGGTTATAATTAGATCAGTTTCAACTAAGGCTAAAATTTATGTGTATAATTGTTTTTATTTCTATTGGTAACAATAAATGAAATTATGGATAAATGAAATTCTTGCTGCTCATTGAATAATTTTTTGTGATGTCTAAAGCTAATGTTTTTGTTGTTATATTAATTTATGCTTTAATATTGTCTACTCTTACCATTGATAAAGATGTTCTATATCATATATATTTTAATTGTTTTGTATGAAAACAATTATAAAATAATTTGTCATACTAAAATTACTATTGTGTTATGGAAAACAATTGAACAAAATTATGCATTTGCAAAGGAAAAAAAAAGGTTTAACTTGATGTTTATATGAAAAAAAATGACTGAAAATAAATTATCAGATTTATGAATTTAAAATATTATTTATGACATGAAATTAAAATGAATCATTTTATGATCATGTGTGTGCTGATAAAAAAAATAAATCTTCATATCAGAAATTGAGAAGATAGTTAAGTAAAATTAAACTTGTCTTTTAGAAATTATCTTATTTTTTGAAAAGGAGTTTTTCATGTTTTTGAACTTAGAAACTTCCTTGTTGCTCTACAAGGTTATCAAGTGGTTTCTTTTGGTGCAATTGGATTATTGTTTCTAGACATGTGTTCTGGTTTTGGTCAGTAAATGATGTATTTGTGATGACTTGTTTGAGTTAAGTACATTTATCTTGTAAAAAAAATATTTAGTAACTATTTATTTGATTATTACAAATGTTGAAAATTGTGTTATATGACATGTTATTATGATAATTGTTGAGAAGTTTGGTTAGAATCCATTCATATTATGAAATTTTAAGGTACAAAATTAATTAAATAGAGAAGTGACATGTCTTTATAAATGAGTGTTTTTATGTGAAACTCATGGTATTATCCCTTAAGTAACATCTTCATATAGTGCTAATCTAATGGTGTAGCGAAAGAAACAAATAATGCTTTAATATGGTAAATGTTATTCTACAAGTTCGGGCTTGCGTAACATTATATCAATGAAACTATATTATGTTTGTCATATCTTCAAATATATTTCCTTGCAAAAGGTTGTGATAAAACTCTTATGAGTTAAAAAAAAACCACATTTAAAATATTTTAAAATGTGGAGTGTCTTGTAAAGGTTAAAATACCTGTTAAGGAGAAAAAAATCCTTGGTTATTTATACTGATAAATTTTTAGAGATGTTTCCTTCAAATGATAAATTAACTAAATTTGTTTGTGATACGTCTAGTATTGTTTGGCCATCTAGTGATAATATTATTTGTATTTCTTCTAGTTATGACAATTGATGAGTGCGTATTTTTGTCCTCATTTAATGTTTAATTCTGGGTATTGAATTTGTGTACTTAAAGAGTGATTTAATTGACAGTTATGATAATTAGGCTATTTGAGCTTATGTGATAAAAATGTCTTAAAAAGTGATATTTAGCTGAAAAAATTATTTTTGGATATTTTAACGTTTGTTGATACAACTGAAGTTAAGATTAAGCTCATTTAAGGTTACAAACCACCTTTAAATAAGGTTGAAATTAACAAGTTCTAGAAAAATTACTTCTACACCCCCTAAATTACATATACACTCCCCTCTTTGAAGTGGACCACCTAAAAACTTGTTCTGCACTCCTAATTTTTACTAAGTTGCACCCCTTCTACCACTTAAACTCAACTCAACCAGATCATGTCATGTGGCAATCTCCAACTTTTAAATCTGTCCAACTATATGGTTGCCACATGTCATATATCCAACAACTCAAAATTAAGCCAATCAAATGTGCCACATCATCATCTTCCGTCCCTCCAACAAATCAGAAACCCTAGGCCATCACTATGATGCCAGCAGTAGACCTTTGTCCTTTCGCGTTCACGTTAGACCAGGTCACTTGAGCAATCAGCAGAAACGACGTGAACCATAGAAGCCTCCATCTTCAACCTTCATATCCAACCATTGAGTCCACGATGCAATCTACAGAAAAACACATGAACCTCCACTATGTCGCTGCATCAGTTCGAACCTACGCAGCAGATCCACCGCAAATCTACAACTGCACCAACTTTCAAACAACATCGTGTTCACGTCAGACCATGACGCCGAATAGGAGAGGACCACCAGAAACCTGCGACCATGACGCTACCTTTGAACCACCAATGCAGTGCACCAGAACAACAGCCTCGTCGACAACAACACCGTTTCCATGGCAGCAGCGATGAACAGCCTCATTCCTCCATTACACTTGCAGAAACCCTTAGGGGGGCCTATTTTCTTTCTCTCTCCTTTCATTTTATATTTTTATTTTACTTTTGCATTCTATGGATTACTAAACTTCTTGAGTTAATTCCATTGTAATTCTTAATTGGATTCTAAGGTTAGATCAATTAATTTGTTTGTTCTTTTTATTATTGTTGAGGTTTTAATTCATCTATGTCTTTTATTTTTGAATCACGTAAAATGTAATGATTTTAAATCTATATGCATGTTGATCATATGAGTTCAAGGGTTTTTAAATTTAATTGAGACTTTACTTTGATTAAAGGTATTTACTCTAACTAAAATTAATTGAGACTTTACTTTGATTAATTAAGCTTTTTATTTGGTGAGGAGATAAAAGAATA
>Ga0214543_1005757_pt1 | contig 22534 bp, 12 predicted proteins | sample CNSS2metaG_FD_160094 | JGI IMG/M metagenome (GOLD analysis project Ga0214543, IMG submission 160094) | Root nodule microbial communities from cowpea collected in UCLA plant growth center, Los Angeles, California, USA - CNSS2 | ecosystem: Host-associated > Plants > Roots > Nodule | place: USA... | reverse complement strand
AAAAAAAAAAAAAAAAAAAAAATATATATATATATATATATATATATATATATATATATATATGATTACTTAATTAATTGTGAATATTTTAAAAATTTAAATGGAGACAGAGATATGACGGGTATTATGACGATGATATGTACATCCCTGTATCCATCCCCATACTCAATTGAAAAAGCATCCCCATACTCAATTGAAAAAGTCGGGGATTCCCCATACCTATATTCATATCCAGTCAATGTGGAAATTTTCCGTCAAAACGGAATGGGTTCGAGCAATACCCACATAAACGAATTTATTTGCCATCTCTAATGTAAATGAATTTGCTAATTATTCAGTTTGCTTGTTAACACTCAAAATCTTGGTTTACGGATAACGACTTCAATTTTTTTATTGTGATTTTATCTAATGTCAAATTTCAAGATTTATATTTTCAAATAAATTCTACCAGAAAGATAGTATCACCAATTTTAACTAATTTTTATGAATTGAAGTTATACTTTATTAAATCCATAATAAAATATTTGAAAAAAACAAGATAATCAAACCATAAACTAATTTATGTGTTAAGATCACGCTTTTTCAAAAATTTTAATTAAGTCAATTTTTTTGGAAAACACTAAATATGAGGTATCATAACAAACTCCCTTTATACATATTATTTGATCTAAAACATTTGACTCACTTTTTACAGTGCATACTGTCATTTTTAAATTTTATTTTTTATTTGCATTGGTCACACTTGTGGTATTGGGACCAAAAGTTCCAAGGCATTCGGACGTTGTTTTAGTGTGGTATTGTGTTCGTTCATTTCTTGTAACCATTGACCCTTCATCCATTGGTAATTCGTTTATTGTTTTTGTCTTGCTCACGTTGTTGGAATGTGGTGTGTTTTAGGATATCGAGTTACTCGTAAAATTGAAAGCATTGCTCGTCTGAAGTGCTTATAAACCCGAACTAATGAAGTATTTTCATAGTCTAAAAAAAATATCATAACACCTATGACACATATGTGGAAAGTCCAGCACAAATAAAGGGAAAGATGCAAAGAATTTCTTGTACAATTTTTCAAAAACTTTGACAATTACAGACACCATATTAGTTATATTTCAAATGAACCATAGTAATTATTTTGAAGTGTTTATGAACTTAAACTAATGAAATGCTCACTACTGTCCCAAAAAAATACACAGAACATATGTGAGAAGTTCTTTGCAAATATGTTGTCCAAAAAAATTCCACACCATCTAGACACACATGTGGTAAGCCCTTTGCATATAAGTAGGGAATTGCAAAACACTTTTTGTACAACTTTTAAAAAAAGCACGAATGCCCGGGAGAAGACGAAGGACCTGGACAAGATTAAGGAAGAGATGCCCTGCTTTTCACCGTTTTGAAAAATGTTTTCTCTACCAAAGAGGAAAACTCTTGGCCCCAATACCACACGTACGACCAATGTAAATAAAAAATGAAAAATGAAATTTCAAATTGACATGTATGCAATGTCAAAATGAATCAAAATATCGTTTTTGTTATTTGATTACAGTGAAATTAGGGAAAAAAAAACTAGAACTCCAATCAATTACTTTCTTTGAAGAGATTATACAAAAACCCATTACTGAATTCCTGGAAGAATTAATCCAGAGGCAACTCATGCAAGACACGTGACACGTCTCAGACTCGTTAGCGGCTGGAGGTTAATCAACGTTCTGCAATCAACACATATCTTTATACAATTCCTCAAACTTGTTAATATAAACTGCAACTCCATTACGAAAGAAAGACATTAATGAACAGTTTTTCACTCATGTTCCTTTGGCAACATTGAACTATCCGACACGGACACGGCAACGTTACCTAGGTTCTCCACATAAGGCCTGATGAAAGTTCTCCTCCACCACACCTCAAAGGCCCTCTGAAGATTTGGACAACTATCACCAGTTTTCAAGAAACTCCCCAACCATGAGAGCAAAATGCTCTGTTGATCCTCCAGAGGCAAGGTCAGAATAGTTCTCCCAATTCCTTCTTCCACAAGTTTCCTATCGAACGACCTGCATCCATGCTGCAGCCAGTTGTAGTCATTCATCAGAGGCTGCAGCCATGTCTGTAACAACAACCTTCGTGTCTCCTTCGATGGAAGCAACTCCCCTCTCCCAATGCCAACATAAAGTCTCCCAGAAACACAGCTAACATAGTACCGCAACACGGTTGGCAGCTTCGCATGTAACACCGCAAGTTCCTGTTGCTTTCCCCACATCACTGCAAACTCATCACCAGCTTGTTTGTCAACTAAAATCTCAAGCAACCAGGTTAAGTTATCAGCTTCCAGAGCTATGCACTTTGCCAGAGAATCTCGGTTCTCACTGGGTTCTGCAGCCTGCTTGAACAGTGCCAGTAGTGAGTCCAAGCACCTTCTGCATGATCTGTAAATGGTGTCATTGCATACGTCGGTTGTGCGTGCATAGCTTGGAAGACTGTTGTTCTCCCTGAGGAGCTTCAGAACGATGGATTTCATCTCTCGGCGCCCTCTTTCCTCGTTGCTTTTCAAGACAAGGTCGATGATGTGGGAAAGAGTGTCTTTTGGGACATTAGAAATGTCGGATGAAACTCGTTTCAGTACAGGGTTCACTCCGATTCCTTCTGCTTGGAGTTGTAGCACTGTTGACACCACCTTTTCTTCCTCTTCTTCTCCAACCCAAGGGACTGCTTCCAAGAACTCCAAACATGATTGGATGCATGAGCTGAAGCCTAGGAATTCTGCCACCTGAGGGATATCACATACTTTTAGGTTTTTGCACAAGTTTTTATTTTTCTGTCTTCAAAACCCAACTACAGAGACATTCCGGGAAAGATTTGAGCATATGCTGATGTAGGATACTGTATCAATACTTAGATATGCGCGCTTTATTCAGAGTTTCATGGAAATTCAAACAAAATCAAATTGAAAAATGTAGAAACTATTGACTGAGGCTGAATTTAACTTAAGACACTGAAAATTACCACAATAACAAGGAGACAAATTTGAAATGATGGGGCACCGCGTGCTGTGGCTTTAGAATTTTAGCCACAACTTTTGCTTAGCAAACCTCAGATACAGGACAAAAATATTTTGACCAACATTAATAATCTGATGATTTTTCTGCTATAAAAAGTAATTGACTCAGACATCTAATGATTGTTTTAAGAAAAATAAACCACCCCCTGTGACACCAAGATATATCATGATCATTACCAAGTCCTCATTCATGGAACACTCCTCTCTGCAGCTGTTGACCTTCTATGTCAAACTACATATGTATAGAAGTATGTACTACAAGGTAGATGTATATACTTTTTACGAGCACATAATTTTGAAAGAAATACCCAAAAATGTGTGAGACGAGCATTTTGGGGGTACATGGACATGAGGATTACTTACAAACAACACTACAATATTCATAGCAAAAGTTTACTTCTGCTGCAACTTTTGATTTGCCATCAGTAATGAGTAATGAAGTAATCTAATGTATAATATCTATCATAAGAGGTATATATGAATGAGTAGATGAGTATCTGGTATCTATCATAAAAAGCACAATTCATGAGTACTGGAAGAAGCACTTCCTCTTTTAAGACCAGAGTTGAAAAGAAGTAATGAAGTTAATACAATCAAGGTGCATAAGAAAAATAAACCTGCAAATAGCCGTATAAGAAACTATTCTAGCAATGAACCAGTTTCCGTTTCTCAACGGCAGCGTCCACAATTAATAATCAGTACTCCTTTACATCATTACAAATAGTACAAAATAGATTGATTTATTTTGAAATCCCATTAATTTTGAGAGGAGTCTAATTGATGAGAGAAGTAACTCGAGGAGTATAATCAATGAGGGGAGTACTAATACTCTTTATAAGGGATATGAACATCAAGAACGTAAGCCATCATTTGATTTCAAAAGAACAAATGAACATCTGCTGATAGAGATAATCTCAACATTACAATAGCAACACAACATATTTCATCCCCATAAACAACACAACTATACAACAGAATTGGGTAAGCATAACACAAGTCAAGGTTGATAAAAAAGCATCATCAAAGCAAAAAAAATAATAGGAAATTACCTTAAGTATTCGAAGAATACGAGAAACACTTTGCTTCATAAGCCGCTGCTTCATCTCCTTACAGTACATAAGACCAACAGTTTCAACATATATCTCAACATCCTCACAGTCACCGATTTGGAGACAAGACAAACCCGATTGTTCAGATAGTTTTTCGGAGAAGAAGTTACTCTTCTCAGTCAGAACATTCCTGTGCACACTTAACTTGACACAGAACCCCTGTTTTCCTAGCAAAATCACTTTCATATCACAAGTTCCAGGTTCACCAAACTCAATAGCAACCTTCTTTGGCAAAGATTCAATCTTTGGCCTGGGTCCCCTTTCTGCAGCAGCCATAGAAGAAGTAGGTGGAGGAGGTCTTTCTGGAGCAGTTGAACATTGCTGATCATCAGAAAGCACCAATCTTGAAGGGGCAGCTGCACCAGTTCTTCTCTCATACACTGGCACAGACACTGGCTTTTTTTGAACACTGGTTTTTGGTGGGGGTGAAGAGGGTTTGGGCTTATTAAGAGGATTCTGAGCCTTGAGGCTTTTCTGAAACACCACAGGGGAAGGGCAGCACCAAAACCCTTCTGGGGTCACCGCTATTGGAACATTTTTAATCTTGGTCTGGCCTTGCTCCATCCTGGTAAGCCTAATTTCTGCCATGTCTACCAATGACTCCCAACACAACACAAAGCTAATGAGGAACAATAAGATATGAGAGCATCACAAGTAGTGAAAACTGAGAATGATGCAGAAGAAGAAAAAACCAAACACGCCCCTCGTTTTTGCTGAGTAACAAACAACCAAATTAGTTGTACTGCACTTCAAAGTCAAGTCAAGAGAAAGAAAATCTATCGGCAAGTTTTGTTCCACCCTTTCCACAAGTTCATCCTTGAAAACAGGGCTCCTCCCGCATAACTAAGGAAACAAACCAATTAACCATCTGCAAAATCTTAACTTGATCTACTTCCCCCCTCAATGCTGTTTCTAATTTGTTTTTTTTTTTTCCTCACAAGATTTAAATCCCAAACGAATTTAATCTTCGAAGAGAGAGAGAGTGTGGTTAAAGTTTTTCTTTTTTATTTTAAAAGTATAACCGAAGTGTTCTCAACGTTGAATTGAAGAGAAAAACTAAATAGAGAGAGGAGAAAAGGCCAAAAACAGAAAAACGGCTTCTTTCTCTTGTCACCGCCAAAAGGTAACTTACCAAGTCATGGTGTCACATGAGAAACCACTGAAAACCCATGTCATTATAGTATGCTAACTCAACCCAACCCACACAGGGAGAAAAGTGACAGAATAGAAGGCACAGTGCAAAGCATGAAGGGAATCAGAAAACGTGTAGTTCTAGCCAGAGAAGACAATTAGTGCAGTGCAGTGCAGCACACAGTTGCAACCTGCAATCCCTTGTTCAATTTGTAAAGTAGAAGGAATTAGAAGAATTGGAAAGAACACCACAAGACACGAAAAAAAAAAGGAAAAGCAAAAAGGGAATGAAGGAGTGGATGATGATGATGATGGCTCATGGGATGTGTTTGTGTTCCATGCCTTGGATGATTGACTTTGTACCTCTGTGGGTCTCAGAAATTTGCATTACTTGTTCTGTTGGACCCCAGAATTTTACACCATTTATTTGTTGGGTGCAAAAGTGACTGTTTTTGGGGAGAAGAGAAAAAGAAAAAGTAATTTCCTTTTCATATGCTTCTCTTGTTTTTCATATTGTTGTGTAATACACACAACTCAATCATCATCACAGACAGCAGGCATGCCTTCCCTTTATTATTTTTTTTTCCCATAATTTTCTGAGATTCTTTGTGTCCCAATTGCTTAAAGGGACCGTCGTTGGATTTTCTAGGCGGGGAGCTACCGTAATGTAGAGTGAAGGTGAAGTTTTGCTACATGCTGCTGCAATTACTTCTACACCCCTTTGGTTAAGATTCTCGGGTACTGTTCCTTTTCGTACCATTTTAGGGTTCCAGAGTCTGAGCTTCAATCTTCTTATGCACCGATAACACTAACATGCCAGCAACTGAACAAGGAATGTAAATAAAACTTTCAAAGAAAAAAGGAATTTATTTAAGTTTTTATTTTCAGAAACTAAAATATCATTTACTCATCATTTCAAAGACAAAAACTCACTTCAGTTTATTAACTCTCCTGTCGTAGTTTTCTGTCATCATATGTATTTGGTTGTAAATTTTTTTTCTTAATTACGCTTTTTCATAAAAAGAAAAAAAAATAAAACTCACCCATGACGAATCTCTTTTACCACATTCTTTAATGGCACATGAAAATTTAGAAATATTTATTAATTTTGAATATAAAATTCATTCTTAACTAGTTTTTAAATCCTTTCACGTACTCAAATATCCCCATTTGGATTTAAAAACATATGTAATAACTAAATAATCTCAATTATAGTTATCTATACAAACAACTTACTTTAAAACTTGTTGATTCTAATAGAGTAATATTCTGAAAACTTTTAACAATCAGGGAGAACAACTTTAAAATTGTGCTACCATAAACTGCATTTGTTGTTGTCCTTGCTCTTTGGTATTTGTTTTAGAGTTTATAATGCTGAAAGTGGCAGTTAAATATCATCGTATATTGGGGGACCGAAAACGATGGATGGTGGAGACTTCAAACCAAAAGAAGAAAATGCTCTGTTACTTCTTCCATCTTCAAAGAATTGGATGGCCATGCTTGTTCTTTTGTTGACACTGTTATGCTATGTTCACTTCCACTCAACTTTTCAAGTCCATTACAGCATATATATAATACAAGTGTCTTAGAGGTTTTTATTCTATTTTAAGTACGTACTTCAAGTTTTGCTTCGATAGAAAATAATTCTTATATAACTCACATTTATATATTTAATTCTTAATAATTTAATTATTATAATGAAATATTAGATTGATGTATATCACTATGATTATATGGAAAAATAATATTGTAATTAAATAAAAACAACAGTAGAAGATTATAAAAAAATTCAACTCATTATGAACATGTTAGGTTGAAATTGCCGATTTTTTTGCTTATTATGAACATGTAAACTCCTTTTGAAAATTTAGTGAAATAAATATGTATATATATAAAATATATTATAAAATAAATAAATAAATATATATATATATATATATATATATGAGTAAAATATATTTTTTGTCTCTTAATTTTTAGTAAATTTTAGAATTAGTCCATTTTAAAATTTTGGACCAATTTAGTCCTTCATCTTTTAAAATACGTGGATTTAATCCTTTTAATCAAATTTTGTTAAGTTTATTTAACATTTTAAGTGTGTTTCATAGTAGTATTTGACTTAACATTAAAGAAAAATAAGTATTGACACATTCTTGGAGTTGTTATTATGTTCAAAATTGATATTGTATGGGTTTATTCAACAATTATGTTATTCAATATAGGTATTATACACTACATTCTTCAATATATTGACACGTTAAATATGTATTGGTTAACGTATAATTGAAAATTATGATTGAAGGACTTTTAAAGGCATGTTCCGCATTTTTTTTTTTACTAATTATTATTGTTGTTGGATACATAATCTTTTGTTGTTGCAATATTGAGGTGGTCTATTGTAGCTAACTCTAGATACCTTTTTAGATAACACTCCAAATTACATTGGGTTCTACTTGTCATGGATTAACAAAGAGAGTTTAGCGTCATAAAATGTCATTAAACATATTTCATGTGTGTAATACATTAATATATTATTTGAACTTTACTACTAAAACAAACATAACAAATCTACAAGTCTTGTCACTACTATGATTGTAAGTTGGATAAAATTATTCTTTCCAAGCGACTCAAATCTTTTAAGTTAACATTCTTAACGTAGCATATCAACGTGTTTGAGTGTAGCTGTTGTTTTATAAATCCTAAGTATTAAATGCAAATGTTTATATATATATATATATATATATATATATATATATATATATATATATATATATATATATATGTTATATATATATAAGTAATGAGAAAGGAAAAAATATTCACAAATATCTATAAGAGGTGTTTGATGAAAAATAACTCAATGAGAATTTATTAGAAATTTGTCCAATGTATAGAGTACAAAATATCATGATATAAGAGAAAAAGGACAATCTATTATGTATCATCATAAAATAGAATATTTGATAATAATAAAATAGAATAAAAAATATTATATCTATGTCAACCCCTCTTAAGATGAACATGAATATTGTAAATGTCCAATTTAGAAGTAACAACCCGGAAAGCAAGATACAATGACTTAGTAAACATATCAACAAGTTGACTTGTAGAAGGAACATGGAGAAGGTGGATAAGACCATCAACAAGCTTTTGTTGGATAATATGACAATCAAGTTTTATATGTTTGGTTCTCTCATGAAAAGTGGATCCTTGACAATGTGAATAGGGGAATTGTTGTCACAAAAGTAGTGTATGGAGTGAGAATAGAAAAATGCAAATCCTGAAGAAGGTATTGAATCCATTGTAGTTCAGAAGTCAGGGATGCCAAAACGCGATACTCAATCTCAAATGAATAGTGTAAAACAGTGGTTTGTTTCTTAGCTTTCTAAGCAACCAAAGAGGTGCCTAAGAAAACACAATATCCATAAAGAGAGTGAGCGTCTAGTAATGACACATGTTGCCCAATCAGAATCAGAAAATAGAAAATGCTTAAATTTGAAGAGAGGTGTTGACTTATAGAAAATGTCATATCCAAGAACATGTTTTAGGTACTGAATCCGTAAAGCCTGCTGCACATGTGGTTCACGCGGAAAAGAAACAAGTTGGCTGAGTTGTTGGACAACAAAACTAATATCAAGCCTAGTGTTTGTCAAGTAAAGTAATCGTTCAATCAGATGCTGAAAGGAAGAAGGATATGGTAGAAGAGCTCCCTCGTTGACATGAAGTTTGATAGAAGGATCAGATGACGTTGGTGCATTTACATCCAGACATCCCTACCCCTGAAATGAGATCCAAATACTATTTCCTTTGGTTAAAAACTAATCCATCAAGAGAATGGGTAACTTCAAGACCTAAAAAATAATTGAAAGAGCCAAAATCTTTTATATGAAATCTATAATGATGATGAGCTTTTATAGCATTGATTTCAGCAATGCTATTACCCGTGAGAACCACATCATCAACATAAACCAATAAAACAATAATAACAGAGGTTGATTTCTTCACAAAGAGAGAGTAGTCAACAGAGCTTTGTGTGTAACCAAAAAGAAGTAGCTTTGAAGTTAATTTTTTATTTCAATAACGATTGGCATGTTTTAAACCATATAGAAACTTGTCAAGCTTACAAACAAGATTTGGCTGGAAAAGAGAAAAACTAGGTGGAAGCTTCATATAGATATCTTCATGTAAGTCTCCATGGAAGAGAACATTATCAACATCCAACTGATGAATAAACACATCACTAGCAGTGACCAATGCTAAAAGGATGCGTACAGTAGTAAGTTTTACAACAAGGAGAAGGTTTTGAAATAATCAAGCCCATCGGTTTGAGTAAAACACTTAGTCACCAACCATGCTTTAAACCTATCAACTGTGCCATTGGGTTTATGTTTGAGTTTGTAAACTCAACGACAACCAATTGGCTTGATGTCATAAGGAAAAGGAACTAAAGTTCAAGTCTGGTTTCTATCAAGAGTATTGAATCAGCATCCATAGCTTGTTTCCAGCATTCATGTTGAGCAGCTTCTTTGAAGGAGAAAGGTTCATCTTAGACAGAAATATTATGACACAAGGCAGTATGGTTAGAAAAACAATTATCATAAGAAACAAATAAATGCATTGAATAAGGTGTGGAAAAAATAGAACATAAAGTGGAAGCAACACCACAATAATATTGATCTAAGTACCAATGTTTGTTTTTCATTCTATGAGAAGTTTTAAGATCAAGATCAGTAATTTCAACAGTATCAAAAACAAGACTAGTAGCGAGGTCCCTAGTAAGGTCATGTGAAACAGGTAAAACTAGAAAATCATACATGCTAATATCATAGTAACGAGAATCATCAATTGAAGCAATAGAGTTATCAGATGACAAAGAGAGTGAGTAAGAAAAAATATTTTCATAAAAAAATAACTTTCCTAGTCATAAAAATAAACTTGGAGTGAAAATTATAGAAAACATATCCTTTTATTCCAATTTTATAAGAATAGTTCAAATTGTTTAATGTCAACTCTTATAATTATTCTAAAACGACTCTTAATTGTGTTTTGTCCGGTTACTTCCTCTCTAAAATTGGTGGGTTTAGATCATTATATCAACATTAATTTATTTTATTAAAAGATTTATAGAATGAGATTTGAAACTCAAATCTTAAATTTAAAAGTCTATAACATACACCATCAATACCTACTTCATTACAATTTTCTTATAATACTTAGATATTAAATTTAAAACTTGATTAAAATTTGTATTAGAGATATTAGGAACACCATGAACCATCTAAATTTTCATCCCTGATCCCATTTAAATCTATAATGTCGTATGTAAAAGTGAGAAAGTGTAGTTTTTTAAGAGTTATTTTGTCGCACACCTAACTAGCAGCGTTAAAGTAGCATGTCTTTAATATCATAACACCTAACCAAACCCCTTTACCTTCTTTACTTTTCTTGCATGGAAAACTATTCCTCCCAACCTAAAGTTTGGCATGCATTGATTAATTTGGGTCAAACAAATTTTAACTATTCAAAATTATTGGAGATATCAAGTAGAGGTTAGGTTAAATTATAATATATAAGTAAATATAAATTTTATTTTACAAAAAGAGATTTTGTAAGATTTAATTAAAGTTAAAGATATTATATTCAAATCATTCAAAAATTTATTTCACAAATATTTATATTTGATTGTCATTTATCGTTAAAATATTATTAAACTATCTATTAATATCCAATCATATATCTAAAATATAAATGTCTTAATGAAGTGTATTAAAGATCACATATCAATTAAAATTAAGACAAAATTATAATATAAAATGAATATAAATTTCATCTTACAAAATAATTTTATTAAATTATATTATATTTAAAATTTATATTTTATAAAAGAATTTAATAAAATAATACAAAACACCGGAAATTTTACTGACTTTTTTCTTCTTTATATATATTTTTAAAATATTAACTACTATATTTTTAAGATGGGATAGTAAAAAGATTTTGTGAGAAAATAATATTTGTGACCATAAGAGCATAAATGAGAATGGGAGAGTTGAATTATTGATACAATAATTAGTATTGAATAATGGATTGCCCATTTTTGTTTGGTAAAAGTGTTTGGCATTTGACCGGGTCTCCCCATCCAACATTGAATATCTTGGGAGTGAAGTGAGTTTCACTGATTCATTCTGATATGAGATCTTTCATTTCAAACACCAATTATTTCATATTAAACAGGATGTCAGATGACGTGTTTGGAAAACATACCATTCGTCAATACAAACAATTCAAAATTTAAAACTCGGGTTTCATAAAAGTAATGAATAACATATTAAAGGTGAAAAGCTACCACAAACTTACAAAGTAGAAGTATAATGTTAACAAGAATTTAAAAAGATTTTTTTTAAAAATTTATGGTTTCTTACATAAAATAATTATTTTGAAATTTTCAAAGTTTTTTATTAAAAAGAAAGAAAAAATATTTCTTTAATATTTGAAGAATGTCTAAATAAGAAATACCAAAACTTGAAACGTGTAAAAAATACGATCTTTAATGGTCTTAATTTTTTTTTTAATTTTTAACATTAAAATATAATTATTTTATTATTTAATTATTTTTTTAAATTTTAGATGTTTAATATTATTTTTTTGTTAATTAAAATTTTGTATGTTTAATATTAATTTTTGTTAATATCATAATTTACTGTTAATTTTTGTTTAAATACATTAATTTTTTATGTTTAATATTAATTATTCTTATAGTAGATTCTTTAATCAATTTTTCCACTCCAATTTTCACAATTTTCTATATAATCAATATATGTTTTTTTTTGGGTTAACTATGTTTTACGTTCTCAAACTATTGAGCATTTTTGGTTTTGGTCCCTCCTTCAAACTTTAATTTATTTTGGTCCCCCATCTTCTGAAACTCGTGGAATTGGTCCCTAGTTTAGCACGTCGTTAGTTTTTTTTTTAGCTGGCAGACGGAGTTCCAGGTCACACGTTATCTTTAAGACAGATTTGAGCTACAGTGCAAACGTGGAAGACGAAAAGTAAACATGAGTGAGTGTGAAGCTTTGGTTTTGTTAATCAGAAAGTGTACAAAAGAATTGGAATCGACCCTTCTGATACCCAGGTTGCCTTGCATGATAGTGGTAGTGGAACTGATATTTTGGAAAAGAAGCTTTAAAGTGTGATTGCGAATTGGAATAGGGTTTTGATTTCGAAAACAAAATTAGGGGTTTTGGTTTGCAGCTCGAAGACAGATTGGTGGGTTCGTGTCGCGAAGTTCTTCGACGGAGGTAAGTGGTTATTTTTTGGTTTCATTTTTTCTTTCCTCTGTGTAGTTCCATTAGGTTTTAATCAAAGTGATTTTACTGTTGCTTTGCAATGTAGGGTTCAAGATGGGTTTTGTTCTCTTTTTGTATCATATGGGAAGGTTTGAAAAGAAGAGGGGAGTGAAGTATGTTGGTGGAGAAATACATGCTGTTAAGTGCATTGATCCTGATCGTTGGTCGTATTTCGAAGCATTGGGTATAGTCAAAGAATTCAAGTACGGTGGTGAAGTTAGACTATGGTGGAAGGGTTCATCCGAAAGCCTATACAACAATCTAAGGCTACTGAATGATGATAGGGAAGCATTGAACCTAGCTAAGTATGCAGATGATAATGAAGAAGAAGTTGAACTGTACGTGGAGCATCTTCCTAGTATGCCAGAAATTATTAAGTGTATTGAAGGAGTGGGTGAAGAGGGGGGACAAGAACAGGTTGTACAACCAGAGGTTGTCAAGGAAGTGGTTGCTGATAAAGTGGTAATGGGGGAAGAAGAAGAGGTTAGGGAACAAGAGGTTATGGAAGAAGTTAGGGAAGAAGAGGTTGGGGGAGAAGAGGTTAGGGAAGAAAAGGTTAGGGGACATGAACTCAGGGGAGAAGAGGTGAGGGAAGAAGAGGTATTGTTGGACAAATTTTTAGATGTGGGGAACATGACTGTAAACCAAATAATTGATGAAGTTAGAAAGAATTATAGTGTTGGGGTAACACTTTGGAGAGCTGCCAGAGCAAAGGAGATTGCAATGGACTACATGGTGGGAGATGGTTAACGACAGTATGCTCTGCTTTATGATTATGTGGCTGAGTTATTAAGAGTAAAGGCTGGAACCTTTAAAATCAAAATTAACCAACCCACTCCCATTTTGCAACCAAGATTTGGATCTTTTTACATGTGTTTAGATGGCTGTAAGCAGGGGTTCTTGGCTGGATGTAGGCCTTTCATTGGTGTAGATGGTTGTCATTTAAAGACAACCTATGGTGGACAATTATTGGTTGCAGTTGGTAGAGACCCGAATAATCAGTACTTTCCATTAGCCTTTGCAGTGGTGGAAAATGAATGCAAAGAAACCTGGAGATGGTTTCTATCATTATTATTGGAAGATATTGGGGACATCCAATCCAATCGTTGGGTTTTCATTTCGGATCAACAGAAGGTAAACATAATCTGAAATAGTTTTAATTTTGTTGTTTCATACATCTTAATTGACATGATAGCAATATTATTGTATTCTTTGCAGGGACTAATGACATTTTTTGATGAGATATTGGAAGGAGTGGAGCATAGGTTCTGTTTGAGACACCTTTACAGTAATTTTAAAAAGAGATTTGGTGGAGGAGTTGTCATCCGAGACCTTATAATGGGGGCTGCAAAGGCTACCTTCTATCAAGCTTGGGAAAAAAAATGGGTGAGTTGCAGAAAATTAATCCTGATGCTTATAACTGGTTACTTCAAATACCTAGGAAATGTTGGTGCAAACATGAATTTAGTATGTATCCTAGGTGTGATGTGTTGATGAATAATTTATCTGAATCCTTCAATAGTTCAATTCTGATTGCTAGAGATAAACCTATCATAACTATGATGGAGTGGATTAGATCATACATCATGGGTAGGTTTGCATCCCTAAGACACAAATGCAGTTTATATACTGCAAATGTGATGCCTAAACCTAAAAAAGACCAGATAAAGAAATTGAAAAAAGTGCAAATTGGATTCCAGTCTGGGCAGGGGGGCAAAGTTTGAAGTGACGTAGGAGGGTTCACCATGGAAAAATTTATTGTCGACCTAACTGAACATAGTTGTAGTTGTTATTTCTGGGATTTGGTGGGGATTCCATGTAGGCATGTAGTGGCTGCAATTCACTACAAGATAGAAAATCTTGAGGATTATGTTCATCCCTATTATAAGAAAAATGCATATCTGGCTTGTTATGGACCTGAAATAACCCCCATAAATGGACAACAAATGTGGCTTAAAAGTGATTTCCCAGAGCTGCTACCACCTATCTACAAAACACCACCAAGACGTAGGAGGGAAGCAAATGAACATGTTAGTCACTCAAAGATAAGTAAGAAAAATATTGCAATGAAGTGTACAATATGTAATCAGTTTGGACATAATATCAGGACCTGCAGAAAGAGAAACACAACTAGAACAACCAGACAGGTAACATTTAATCCAGTTTTCTATCTTTATTTTGTTATACAATATTCAAAATAATTTGAATACCCATTTCACAGAGTAACACACAAAGGAACACACAGAGGAAGACCCCTGCAGCAGCAGCAACTGAATCTGGATGTAGCAATTTTGCACAAGCAAGAAGGCAGAGGCCTCGTAGGAGGGAGAGATCCTCATCTTTGGCTGGCACCAGCAGACAACGAGCAACAACAATAACAACAAACTCAACTCCACAAGTTATAGGGTCCCAAGCAAGTAGCACTGCACCCACTGGACAACCCACGTGATTTGATTCATTGTAACTTTGTAGTTGGTTTGTTGGATTAAGTGAAAACTTTGTTTTTTTTTTGTACATGAATGCATTATTGTCCCCCACTAATGGAACATTATAGCGGTGGGTAGGCATGTGGTGGACCACCTTTTGTTATAGGCACCACTTTTGATGCAAGGGCCAGATTTTGATCATGGACCACTACTAAAACATTGCAGCCATGATGCTTTTTGTAATGACTTAGCAGTTGTTTAATTCATATGTTTCAATGTCCACTTTATATAATTATATGTTTGGATCAAACTGTCAAAATTTTCAAATTAGTAAAGAACTAACCAGTATGTAAATAAAGCCATATGTTTGGTTCAAATTGTCAAAAATTTCAAATTAGTAAAGAAGTAACCAGTACGTAAATAATTATATGTTTGTTTAAGCCATATTTAAAACAAACTAGTATGTAAATAAAGCTACCAAAACGGATAAAAAAATGGCCAACAGATTGTTAATTCCACAAGGGTAATGGAACACCAATTAAACCAAGTGAAATGAAACACCAATTCATTCATTAATAGCAAATCCCCACGAATAAAATACATATCTAAAACAACCCCTAAAACATAAAAACCTTCACTGCCATAGCTCACAACTACATACCTAACCTAATTACAATTCACCTTCAACAAGAACATAACCACAAATAAAACTGTAAACGCCCACAACATAAGAAATAAAAATTGCAGGAATTTCCCTAATCTTCTCTTTGTTTGCAATTTCTTCTTCAACTTCTCATTTTTCTTTGTCAATTCCAGGATAACTTTGTCCCTATCTAAGCAAACTTCATCTTCCTCTACTATTTTTCCGCTGTTAGCTTCAATTTCAGATTCTTTACCTTCGAATTCAGATTCATCTTCTTTAACCCACTCAAAATAGTTGCAGTGTGAATTGGACTGCAAAAGGAAAAAATTATAGCATTTCCGTACATCAAAGTCAAGCAAAAGTGATGGAAATTGTTATACTTACAGCCCAATTTCTACATCTCCAAAACAATCTGCCCTTATTCTTCACAGTAGTTGCCTTTAGGAGCAACAATTTTTCCCCACACCCACATACTTTTGATGCTATTTCCGAAGACGAGGCACAACTCTGCGATATTTTCGAACCAATCTTCCTCTGCGTAAAATTGAAACCTTTGCTACCACTCTTCATAATTGACTCCAGACAAATGTTGTTGTCTCAGTTTCCCCAACACGAACCAATCTTCCTCTTCAGTCACACTCTTTAGCACATTACCACTATTCCAATCCCGTTCCAATCCTCCAATCGCAATGTTAGGGTTCAAATCCTGTATTTGAAGCTTATGAGTAAAATAAAGTAATTAACTTTTATTTTGCCACGTTTCACTGTAGCTTAATTGACCCTTAAAATAACGAGTGACATGGAACTCCGTTTGCTAGCTCAAAAAAAAAACTAACGGCATGCTAAAATAGGGACCAATTCCATGAGTTTCAGAAGATGGGGGACCAAAATAGATTAAAGTTTGAAGGAGGGACCAAAACCAAAAATGCTCAATAGTTTGATAACGTAAAACATAGTTAACCATTTTTTTTTGGACTCATGTGATACGTAAGTAGAATATCTTATTATAACATGACTATTTATAAATAATTTGTATTATTTACCCTATTTAAAATAATTTGTATATTTATTTAAAAAACAATATTTTTAATTATAAAATATTATTAAAAATAAACTATTTATACTGTTTTATTTTACAATTATAAATTTAATACTTAAAGAATAATTAATGACAAATGTATTAAAATATATTATCAATAAAATTATTTTACATTAGTTTTAATTTTTTTTTAAAGAAGGACAAATAATAATATTTTAATATTACATATAATTATCAAAGAAACCTTATAAAATCAGGATTGTTTAAAATGTAATTTTTATTATTATTTTTAAACTGCTTTGTCTATTTTTTTTTCTTTTTTGTCATTTTATAAAAAGGTGATGAATGCTAATATGTACTTCTTTTTGCCAAGACAAAAACTAGTTTAAATAAAATAAATTTTTCAAGCATATATACTTTTAACTAAAAGAATTGTATATTGAAAATAATTCATTCTTTTTAACAGCATTGTAACTAGTTTAATTTAAGAATGCAAATTCTGTTTTATGTTGTAACAACAGTTAAAAAAAATCCTCCATAAAAAATAATTTATACAATTTATATGCATTGCTCAATGAATTGAGTAGATAGATAAATAATACTTGGTGCATATGTATAAATTCAAATAAATAGTTATCTGGAAGATATTTGTAGGCTATTAACATTTTCACTGCAACAGGACATGTGACGTACAATGATGATCATATTTTTATTATTTTATGAAAATAGCAATGATGAATGATGATTACTTCTGGCTTTTTAATGTATGACATACAGTATATGCGTGATCTTGGATCCCAACCATTATTACTTGGAACACTGTTAAACTTTTAGCAGAAATTTAAGAATATTATAAACTTGCAGCGTTTGTTTCTTACCATTAATTGGATTCTTCGAGGGGGAAAAGAGATGCTTTGTCATCACCCACTCTCCTTTTTTGTTTTTTTTTCGTAAGACAGACCTACAATTTGATAAAGAAATGGAACTCAATAATTACTTTGTCTCCTCTTCATTTTTCAGAGTCAGTTTGAAGATTTTAATAAACTTTGTTTCTTTATGCACCAACAATTATTTTTCTCAACGTAATCCTATTTAAAAACTTTCATTTTATGGACTATTGATCTCACGAGTTATTTTTAGTGCAATTTATTTTTATAAAAAACTGAATAGTTTTGGAATTGCATTGTCTGAATTATGTTTTGCAAGTTCTGGAATTTTGTCAGATTCTTGATGATGTTGTGGAGTTGTATTGGAACCTTTAATCTTCAAAAAGAAAAAAATAACTATTGTATACTAATGCAATTTGCAAGGAATCTATTTCAGTTAGTTCAACACTTATAACTTCATTTGGGATAATTGGTGTTGTTTGCAAGTTTTTATGAACCATTTCCAAACATCTACATCTTTTGGACTTTATTTGGTGCAAGTTCTGCAAAATAAGAGGTATGTTGGAACACCTGGATGGAACTCCGCATCATCAAGTGCAGAGACTGAAATTCTTTTATTTAAGTATGGAACTGTGTTCTATTTGGATGAGTTAATTTAAAAAAATAATTAATTTATTTGAAGAATTTGAAAATTTTTGAAATAAAATGATTTGTTTAGATAAAAAAATTAAAAAAAAAAATTAAAAATTAAGATATTTTAGAAAGATATTTTAAATAATTAAAATAATAATTTGAAATCCATTCAATAAGGGAAGAAAATTAAAGTTCCACAAGATGAGGAATTTATCAGTCAACATGAAGAAAGTTCAAAAAGTTGATTCATGTCAACCTTTAGTGGGGTCGAATCATCTTGACATCTAATACAAGCTAAGTTGGTTTGGGTCAAAGATCGACTCGAGCCGGTCCTGACCAAAGGTCTAGTGAGTCAAGTCGGTCGACGCTGAAGGTTAAGTCGGTCGACACTAAAGGCTAAGCTGAATTTGGTTTGATCGGAAGTCAAGCCAAGTCAGTTAAGACCAAATGTCGAGTTTAGTCAGTCCGGTTGAAGGTCAAGGTGTGCAGACCCCGCTCGAAGGTTGAATTGAGCAAGCCTCGAACATAGATAAGCTGAGCTTGCCTAAGCCGAATATGGAGTCGAGTCAGTCTAATCGAAGGTTGAATCAAGTCAGCTTAGATCGAAGATTGAGTCGAGTCAATCTGAGCCGAATGTCATGTTGAGTCAGCTAAATATCGGGTCGAGTTGACCTGCAAAGTCGAACTGAATTGTCCTAAATTGAAGATCGAGCTAACTCAACTCATACTTAAGGGTGAAGTTGAGTTTTTAATTGAGTGATTACTCCTTTATCAATATAGGTTGGATTATGAAAGAATGAATGCAATTTGCATCAAAGTCAAGGATTGATTATGCCAAAATACCCTCCCAAATACAGTGCCACCTTCTCCTAATTAATAAATTTTTGATTTGCCTCTATAATTCATCTCATATTTGAATACAACTTATATTGTGGCCCCTTTGATGTAAGATGCTCAACAAAAGAGTTTGATTGAAAAATTCACCTGCTATTCCTCAACTAAACATTTCGTTGTGAAACTGGTGCTAGCTTTACGCAATTTCTCATAATAGAGAAAAAAGAAAAAAAAAAAACTTGCCACACACACAATAATTTCTTTAACTTTTTGACTTGTTTCCTTTTTAATTTCCTTCATGCAATCACACATACCTGTGGGAGTGGCTTTAGTGCAATCAGAGAGCTTTGTAATGATTATTTCTATCCAATTTCTGAGCATGAAAGGCAGAGCGAAGAGAAAACGATAGATAGAAACATGTTAACTTTTTTTCATGAAGCATCGGAAGCGAAAATTACATGCACGTAATGTTTTTGTAAGACATTTGGATTGTGATTAATTTATTTTTAATATTTCAATTATAATTTTCAGATTTTAATTTAGTCTATTTTTAAACAAATTTTTTATTCTCAAATATTAAATTGTTGGGTTTTGATCACAGCTCCTGTGGGGTCCCAAGGGTTGAGATTAGATGTGATCAATAGAGTGTCCCATGTGTTAGTCTAAAGTGTAACCCAACAAATAACCAATTTTTGTATAGATTGTAGTAAAGAACACTCACCTAACTAATTATTAATCACAAACTTCACTCATTTTTGTGCTTAACGTGAACCACAAAGAACGTAAATCACAACCCTGTTTTAAACAGTTTCTATACCTTAGCTTTAAGAAAAATAATTATTTGAAAAGATGATTATCTAACATGATAAAGATCAAATGCCATTTATAGCAACTATTATAACTTTCAATAATTTTTAATTCACAATTAAATTGAAAGTTTCTTTCCACTGAAATATATTTAAAAAATGTAAATCAATACAAAATTATTTTTTAAAATATTAATTCAAAGTCATTTTATAACCGTTATATATATATATATATATATATATATATATATATATATATATAAATTGGTTCAATGTATAATTATTTATTTTACTTATAACTTGTATATAAAAGTAAATATAATATATAATTACATTCACCTGTTTGATAAAAAAAAAATGCATTTTGTAGAAAGTTATTAATAATAATGTAATAATTAATATCTATTCTCTCACATTTTTATCATCAAGGTAGAGTGAATATGATAATATCTTTGTATCCACGGACACAGAGTAAGAGGGAATAAAATACTAGCACAATATATTTTGGCGACATCAACTAAATTTTAGTTGTTGGTTTATATATCAGTTATGTTATTCTTTTCGAATAATACAGCATAATGAAAAGGTTTTAAAAATTGTTAAAAAACTAAAACCATATTATTCTAGAATTCCCAAACAAATATATGCAAATATATAATTATTCTAGAAGTCCCAAACAAATATATGCAAATATATAAATCTAAAGCACTAGAAAGTAGCTAGATTTGTTTGGTCTTGTACATTTTTACTTTGAAAAACGCCATATAATTATATTTAATATTATAAGAATCTTTAAGTGTATTTTTATGATTCAAAGTAACTTGTTACACGGGATTTTTTCAAAATATTAATATTAAGTATATTATATCATATACTAATACATGATATTAGGAACACATTGAAAAATTCACCATCATAATGCAGCGGAAGAATTTGGTGTATCTCGAGGAAGCTTTAGCACCTATTTGTTTTAATATATATAATTTATTTTAATTTCAATGTATTTTACATATTTGATATTTTAAAAACAAATTATATCATGATAATATTTCTCGAAAATCCACTATTAAGATAAGAATTAATAAGAATTATCTTGTAAATCAATCTAATACGAAAAAAAATTAAGAACTAACCTTCAGCTATTATCACTGTCATAAGAATCATTTAATATGTTTTTTCGTTTCAAACTCTCACTCTATTTAATGTGCTTTTTCGTTTCAAACTCTCAATCTCTAAACTTTGATGGTCTGTCAATGTTTGGTAGAGGGTATACGTCCTTGGGGCACGCACATGCGCCACTTTCCATTTGCCTTCTTGACTAATACCACGTTAGTTAACTAGGCCGTGTACTTTGCCTCTTTGATGGACTTTGCTTTTAAAAGTTTCTCGGCCTCAACCTTGGTGGTTGTCAGGGTTTACAAAGGGGGTTTCATTGCGGAGAACAACACCAATGAGATCTGAGCCTAATCACATAAGACACTGACACCACTCTCAACCCAAAACCTTAAGGCAATGAGTTTATGGGTCTTTATTCTTATATAGTGCTCCACTTTCTCATTTTTAGCCAATGTGGGACTTAGAATCACACTTGGATTCCTAACAATCTCCCCCTCAAGGGTGAGTCCCTTCAACCACATTGGTACACTCCCCCTCCAGCGAAAGCATTCCCCACCACGAGTACCCCTTCTCGTACTGTCGTTCATCTTAACGGGACACGCTTACCTGGAACCCTTGCCAGGAAGACTTTCGATACAGGGACCTGCACTCGTCTAAGCCGGTTTTAACCAAGCTCTGATACCACTTGTTAGGTTTATAAGGAGGGGGTATCACTGGGGAGATATAACACCAATGGAGGGGGAGTGTACCAATGTGGTTGAAGGGACTCACCCTTGAAGGGGAGATTGTTAGGAATCCAAGTGTGAGTCTAAGTCCCACATTGACCAGATATGAGAAAGTAGAGCACCATATAAGGATCAAGGCCCAAAAACCCATCGCCTTAAGGTTTTGGGTTGAGAGTGGTGTCAATGCCTTATGTGCTTAGGCTCAGGTCTCATTGATGTGTTGTATCTCCCAATGAAACCTCCTTTGTAAACCTAATAGTGGCTTACCTTCTTTCTTCACCCAACTCCCTCCTCTTTTATGACACCAGTTTCGCTTCGCCCCTTTGAACATAGATAGCTGGTATGATGCTATTATAGGGTGTACACTTGGCATATCATGTCTAAGCAAATAGGTCAACGTTGTCCACTAGGGTTTACCTAATTTCTCACCCTCTTCACCGATGGCAGCCCTTATCTTCAAACTTTTTCCTGATTGTGGTAGGGGAAACCCCTTGTCTCTCCTACTAGTTCCATCTGTGCATCATGTTCATTTTAGGGTTGAGGTCTTTTCCCTCCAACGTTGTGTCGTTGACTTAGGTTCTTTTGATGTTGTTGGTGTAACACCCCAGATGGATATTACTAGATAAAACTGATTTTTCACAAAATATACTTTAAGAGAATCAGACATTACAATAAATTCCCAAGCGCGGGAAATTTCAAACTTGTCTCGCTATAATCCATTCGTACTATCTCATCTTTATTACAAGTTCATAATGGATAAAACATCATAATGTCTATTACAAAA
>Ga0214543_1005752_pt1 | contig 22542 bp, 8 predicted proteins | sample CNSS2metaG_FD_160094 | JGI IMG/M metagenome (GOLD analysis project Ga0214543, IMG submission 160094) | Root nodule microbial communities from cowpea collected in UCLA plant growth center, Los Angeles, California, USA - CNSS2 | ecosystem: Host-associated > Plants > Roots > Nodule | place: USA... | reverse complement strand
CGTTGAGAACTAATGGAATTAGAATAGTATAGGAACTAAGTTAATTAAAATCAAACTAGAAGTAATGATTACCTAATATAGTATAAATAGGGGTGGGGTAAGAGAAATAGAAAGCAAAAGAGAAGCTGGACAAAAGAAAACAGAGAGAAGCTTTGTGTGAAAGAGAGAAAGGTTACGACAATGAAGAAAGAATTTTTATCACAATCTCTATACAACCTTGGTGTGTTTTCCATAGTAACTAAGGTAAGGGAAAGAGACATTTATCATTTTATCTTTTTATGATGACTATTTTTATTTGTTCATAATTATTTTTATCTCTATATTACCTTAAGTGAGGTGTCCCTAACTTTATTCTAATTTATATTTAGTTCTCGTTCCTATTTATTTATTTATATTCATCTCCAGTTACTTATTTATATTTATCTCTAGTTACATATTGACCCTTTTTATTTATTTATATCTATTTTAATTATTCATTGATCCTATTTATTTATTTATTTATATAATTATATGGTTTAATATTAAAATAAAATTTATGATAAATAAAGATTTGATTATTGTAGTTGGAGGTATGATCTTGGGGATTTAAACGAGTTAATATTACTCAAGATGAGATGTTCTTGAGTTACTTTGTTGGCCATGAGCTCATTTATCCTGACTAGTCACTACAAAACTAATCAATATCTTTATAAAAGTATAATAATGATCCCGTTTTATGAAATTGGGGGAATTTTCATTTTATTTTATTTTATTATTATATGCTGTATTTTTTTTTATGTGATATTTGTCTCACTTCCCTATTTTATGATTGTGTGTGAAAAACAAAATTTTATAACATTATCATAGATGGTTGCTCCGAACATGCCTGATCCCTTCTTCGCCGACATTGTGGCTGTTTTTCCAGGAAATGCATGGCAAACCAATGCAGTGAATAATTCTGTAACATTTCAGGGAACGGGAAACTCTACCATTACTTTTCTCTCTGCTCTGAATGTGCCGATTGTCATCGAAGGACAAATCGAAGTTACCTTTTATTTACCCCCAATAGTCTAAGTGAACCCTATTCATAACTTTTTTCCTCCACCTGTTTGAAAGCCAGTTTATGAGGGAAAACTGTAAATAAATAATACTTTTCCCCTTCTAGTGTAGGAAATTAAGATGTACTAAACGATATAGATATAAAATGCATACAGTACTGTAAATATATATATATATATATATATATATATATATATATATATATATATGAATATTATAATAATAATTAAATGAATGGAAAATTTGTTTTTTTTATCGTCACACATTCTACATATAGATCCTACCACATAGAAGGTAGCAAGATATATAAAACAGTTTTATCTAATAAAAAATATTTTAGCATAATATCTTTTAATTGTTTTCGTGAAATTCTTTTATCTCGTGTTTGGACAACAAATTCCTACAATTCCAAAAAAATTAAAATATTTAGTAATTAAATACTTGTAATTAAATTCTCTTATTTTTTTTAAATGATTAGTTTGGATGAAGTAATTGAAATATCTTAAATTTTAATTTTCTTGTTTGGATAAAGGAATTTAATTTCTATTTAACTGGTGAACTCAATTCTACCTTTGAGTCTAACTTAACTTTCGACCCAACTCAACCTTCAAACTGAATCGGCCTAGCTTGACCTTTGACTCGAACCGACTCAGCTTGACCTTCAGAAGGTCAAACTGGCTCGACATGTGTTGGCCAGCCTAGCTCGACCTTTGGTCCAGCCCAGCCTGGCTCAACCTTCGGCCCAACCCGACCTCACTCAACTTTAGACCCAAACCTGTCTGACTCAACCTTCGACTCGACTCGGTTCGATTTGAGCTTTGGATCGAACTGGACTGTCTCGACCTTTAGCCTGAATAGGCTTGTCTCGACCTTCGACCCGATGCAACTCAACTTTTTGGACTTGTGGACATTTTTTGTTTTAACCAATGAGCAATTTCACAACTTGTGAAATTTCAATTTCATTCTTTTTCGAGTTTGAAATCTACTATTTTCGTTATTTGAAATACCTTCCTAAAATTTTTCAATTTTAATTATTATTTTTTTTAATTTTCTCATCCAAACATACTATTTTCCTTGAAAGAATTTCAAATTCTCCAAATAAATGAATTGCTCTATTAAGTTACCTCATCCAAATACACCATTAAGGTTATAGATGTTTCATGTTTTCCAACCCCTCTTTTTTACTACAAGAAACAAAAAAATAAAATTGATAAATAAGAGAAACTATTTTCATTTTGATTATGATTTGTGAAAGGTCGCAAATATTAAAATTGTTCTTATTGTGCTTTCAAGTTATTGGATTTACTTGGTGGTGATTAAGTATTCATAACTTTGAACATGATATTGGGTCTGAAATGGTCCAATTAAGTTGTATTGCTAATAGAAATAAATTATGTAATGAATATTTTTTTTAATTGTTTTAAACATGTTAGAATGAGTAGAATGATTCATGTTAGACTTAATTTATTTTAGCGAATTCTGTGGCATTGAAGATTTTGAATAATTCACTTAGCACATGAGAATTAACTCAAAGAACCCGATCTAGAGTGTTAAGTTTTTTTCCAAACCTAATTTAATTAGCGAATTTTGATTTGAGTAATGGCTTTAATAAATTTGTACAACAAATCTCAACTTGAAAATAATACTATAATTTCATATTTAAATTTGGTCAACAATTTACATTTAACTTAGTGAATATAACTTAGTGAAAGGTAAGTTATAACTAAGATGTATTGTATATATAACTATCATTCCTAATGGTTCCTCCTGAAGACTGAAACACTGGAGAAGATTCACCTGCAAAAGATTTTCTGACCCTCAAATCAATAAGAGATAAGAGTCTTTTTTAGAGAGTATGAGTTTCCGTGATTATTCTCGGAGTGAGTATTCCATGGAGAATACTATGTGTATTTATAGGGTCTCTTTAGGCCTTAAACCTATGTGATAATAGGGAAATATTAACAATATACCAACTTACCTCAAATAAGTATAACAATAATACAATATATATTACCTGACATACTAAATATTCTATCAATATTTAATACGAGGGAATATTGGAATGTAATATGTCAATATTTAATATTGGGACATGATCAAACTGTCAAGATTATCATGAATGTCGTTAATATTCTCTCCAATAGGTGAATCTAGATTGATTGGGCCTTATTGAACCGACACCTGTTGAGTCGGGTAGGTACAATTTGTGTATTAAAAAGTATGTTTTGTTAGATTAGATGATTTGAGATCAAATACTTAGGATCATATGTTGAATTGTATGTCGTTTATAATATAAAGTACATGAATTAATTATTGAAAGGTATCACTCCTTTACAAATATCTAAATTACATAAATTAAGACATCGGGTGATGAGAAGTTGAAAAACATAGTTCTTGTAGCACTATTTTATATGCTCAATTGTGTAATTTTTTTTTTTATCAGCAATGAATTTTTATATTTATAGTAGAGTGTACTTGGGGTACTCTAACCCATTTACACAATTTATATATAACAAACTCAACACTTTAGTTTGAGATAGTATTAATTAAGATCACTATTTACACCACAAAAGCCTCTATCTAGGAATACAACCCAATAGGATAAAAGCTCATAAATTGTTGCAAGATAGAAGAATTGTAGCATGATGATATTCGTGTCATGGACATAAAAATTGCAGTAGCTCTAGTAACATATTGTTGTTATCCAATGTAGCTTGTCCGGTTTCCCTATTCATGTTTCAAGTAATTGTGCATATGAATTGTTTTAGCTCTCCTATTTGCACTACTCTTTGCCCTTCTTCCTTTATGATTATTCCACCTTGATAGTTGCCAACACCACACTTGCAAAGAAGAAGACATCACTTAGTAGCCCATATATCTTATATATGTTTCGTATATATACCTAATGTTATACCTTCCCACAAACTATGCTACAATCCTTTCTACATGTTTCTCAAATTATACTCAAGTGTGCACTTATTTCCAAGACATTACCTTTTGATGTCTTCGCACAGATTTTAAACATTCTAAGGGACACTGATACCAATTTATGCATGAGAATGCTATTGTTGACATTTTGTTTTTGATCCATTACTAGGCGTTTAACTATGTCACGGCAAAAGTCTTCTTTGCATCAATTTTACCTTGCCTAAGTAATGCCTCATTTCTTTCCAAATTGTCTAAATTATACATATCAATACTACCTTCCAAACTTTGCTTTGTTTTACATTTAATTTCAAAAGGAAGAAGTGTTAAAAATTTGTCTGAGGTTGGTTATGATGCACAAATTTATTTTACACAATTGTCACACTAAACTTATCCTAACTTGTGGAGTTAAGGTCTACATGTAGACATAAAATGTTTAAAATTGGTTAGATGTTATTCGTAAGAAATGCATGTCCAAACATATAAAACACATATTCAAATTTTTGTCCCCATAAAGTGAAATTAGTATGAAAGTAGATCATGTTAATTATTCATTAGATCTATTCATGCTAGACACAAGACTTTTGCTCGTTATAACTTCGTGAAATAACTTAAAGCTTTATTTTTTCGTAAATGGTTCCATTTAAACTTTGTTTTCAAATGAAAGAGTCAAGTCTCTTAAGAAAATTTCTTCCTCAAACCATTACCTTAATGATTTTTGTCAACATCGTGTCTGTTTCAAACAATAATTAAAATTCATCATTCATTCCTTCTAAGAGTCTTGGTTTCTAAAATAAATGTTTACTCATTTTCATTAGATGCATATTTATAGTTATATACATATATGTATTTACAAAATGTCAATATCTCGATTCACCATGTTTAAGAAATTTGATTTATTAGTATAATATAGAATGGATTAACAGTTAGTGAAACAATAAAAACAATGGTGATTGGGTCAATAATAAAGATGTCCATGGTTCTGTCTGATAGAGTTTACAAATACATTCCACTAATATCTTGAAAATGCAACATTCAAATAATTGTCCCACAAATGTACATGTCATGTATAAATGTTTAAAATCTTTTTGTTATATTTATAAAAAGAAAAATAATACACAAAAACACTAATTAAAGAATTTTCATTTTATTGAACGTTATTTTATATTTATTTTTATGATTATTTAGACTTCTATGGACTTGAGTTTGTTTGAACTTTATTTAAAACTTATGACAGTGATGCATTTTATTTTATTTTATTTGAATTTATGATTAAATATTTATTTTTTAAATAATTTTGTAAATACCTGCAGGTACCCGTGGATATCCACGAATATGAAAAAAATAGACGGTACCTGCATAACGGATACTCGACGGATATGGGTACAGGTACGAGACGAATATTTATCGAGCAGATAGGGTGCGGGGGAGATACTATCCGTATCGTACCTGTCCCGTTGACATCCTAGTGGTAGTTATAGTTTGATTTGTAACTATTACACTTCTTTCTATTTCACTTCTAGCTTTGAATTTGGGTTCCAATTAAATTAAAATTCAATGGTTTGTTTGTAAGAGATAAAATTTTAGGTAATTGGTAAAAACATGGTCATGTTCATGTATTTTCTATCTTAATTACTAAAAGTTGAATCAGATGTAGTACTTTCAGGCGAACCCTTCTTTCATTTATTATAGTATTAATTAATATTATATTATTCATGAAACATATAAAATTTTATCCAAATAATTTAATCATAATATTTAAAAATTAATATATTATATTTTTGAAATGTTACATGTTTAATAAAGTGTTGGTTTGTTATCTTGTATCTATTGAAAGTGAATTTGTTATAAACCAATAATATTTTAAAATGGATCAAAAATAGATGACTTGATTTGTTTGATATATATATATATATATATATATATATATATACTTTGATATATAAAGTGTTAATAAATATTATGTTATAATGATAGTTCTAAATCTTCACAATCTTTCGAATATCGAAACTACAAATTTCTATATCAACATCATCAAAATATCAATATAAAATTAGAATCTTCACAATCTTCGCTGTATCATTAAATACACATATTAAATTTTAAAGATTTTGTTTTTTCCTTAAAGAGAAAAGGAAAAATTGGACAAGAAAATAGTTTACTTCCCTTTATTTCCCTCTTACAGATTGAGAAAAAAAAACGATTTTAGAAATTCCTCTCTTTAAATAGTTTGTATTTATTAACATTACATTTCAATATTTAGTTCACTTACATTTTAGCCCTTGCAGTTATAATCCATCATATATAAATTTTATAATAAATATTTATTATCAGAAAAAAAAAAATCCAATTAATATATCTAAATTAAAGACATTGTTTTCCTTAATAAAATAATAAACTAAATTTACACATATTAAAAATATAAATTAAACTATATTAAATTTTATTGATTCCTTAATATTCTTCATAAAATGATCTTTCTATTAATATTGTAAAAAAAGTATATGGCAATGGTGTGATCAAATATCATATATCAATTAAAATTAAGGCATTTTAAAGGAAAAATGATTAAAATGAAAATAAAATAAATTTATATTTGAGACCAAAAAAAGTTTGTCTGTTTTCTTATAATAAGAACAGATGGAGCATACGACAAAAATTAAATTGTGTTTTCAAACATTCTAAAATATTTTTGAAAACGGTCTAGCTTCGTGTTGATATCAAAAACACATCTTCAAGAGAAATTCATTTATAAATATTTTATTTAAAATATATATATATATATATATATATATATATATATATATATATAAACACTATATATGAAATTCAAGGATAATTACATAATAATTAAATCAATTCAAATAACATCATTTTTTTTAATATTATAATCTATAGATAATTTAATAATATTCCAACATTTTTTTATTTTCATTTTTCTATTTTTAGAATCCTGCGAATCTGAGTTCGTATCTCTAGAACATATTCTTGAAATTAGAAATGGACTGCACACTCCACAAGGACGAACGATATCTAAAGCTACAATCCAATTTTTGTTCCCTTCAAAAAGGTTCCAAAATTCTATTGCACATGAACCATGAATCTTCTTGTTTTATGCTAGAGACATTTTAGACATTATATATATATATATATATATATATATATATATATTATTTTCATTAGTTTAAGTTTATGAAATAATTATTTATTATTATTTTATTTAGACCATGTTAATTAGAAGGTGATTCAATTTATATCAAAATTATCGATCATAATCTTGATATTGTAATTTGTTTTTCTTATAATTCAAGTTTTTGAATTTTGTTTATCGGTTACTACATGAGTTTTATACTTCATTTATTTGATAACTAAGAATTTTAAAGTCTCTTCTAATCTAATTGTTAATAATATGTTGAATGTTATGTTTTGATTTCTAAAAGTTATTTAGAGACTTTCAACCTTTTATTGGAATTTTGTTGATTTTGAAGTTGTTTTTTTTCTGACAAATTTTATTTGAAGTTGATTTTGCTAATATATTTAGCTGAATAGATTGAAAGTGAAACAAATATTAGGTTAGACTATGAAATCAATTTGACTTGAAATTGATTAAGTTAATTGTTTTCGGTACAAAATTGAATCTTTGTTTGATCATAAGTTTATATGAATATCTCGGTAATTTCTTTGAATGTGAAAATATTGGAATCTGAGTTGGATTGTGATGTTTCTTGAGAAAATTTATAGTTTTTAAATATATTTATTTTAGAGTTTTAAGTTCTAAGACAATAATAGGGATGTCAAAAAGAATCATATCCGCAAATATCCGTGAATAAAACTCGCAATGGGTAGGAAATGGATATCTGTGGATAACGGGTACGAGTATTTTTAATACTCACATGTTAACAGGACGGATACGGATATCATAGTATCAGTACTCGTGGATACCCGTACCCGCCATACTCTAATTTAAATTAAAAAAATAAAAAAAATATGATTATAATATTAGCATATTGATTTTGAATGAGTTACTTTGTTATCAATTAGTTTTAAAAAAAATATATTTCTTTGTAAACTGTCATTCAACACTAGTTAAATGAGTTATTTGGATTTTGTTTAAAATTTATGAATGTTATGTATTGTATTTTATTTGAATTTACGATTAAAATATGTTGTTAAATATTTTTTTTTTAAATACGCGTAGGTACCCGTGAATATCCGTGAATATTAAAAAAATTATGTGGATACTCGCATAATGGATATCCGACGAATATGGATACGGATACGGGTAAATATTTATCTAACGGATAGGGTACTGGGGAGCTACTACCCATGGGGAGCTACTACCCATACCTACGTTGGTGATATCCCTAGTAACAACAAATGATCTTGATTTCCTTTTCTCTCTAGTTATAATTATAATGCTTAATCGTCCTTATAGTTATATTGCCTAAACAATAAACTCATAGCTCCGGTGGAAGATAATATAACATTTCTCCCTTTTAATGTCATTAAAGCAAGAATATTTTATACAAACATCATTCTTCTATTTTAGTATTAATTATTTATATTTAAATAATGACATTAAATTGAATTAATTAAGAAAAGAGAAAATACTTAAGATGATGTATAATTGTATATTGTAGTATTGAGTATTATATAATTGTATATTGTAGTATTGAGTATTTTATAATTGTATATTGTAGTATTGAGTATTATACATCATTAATAGATAGAAATGTCATAACTTTGTTTTTAAATTATATAAACTAAGATATTATATAGTGATGTTATAAAATAAAGCTAATAATAAAGGAGAAAAGAAAAGATAATAGAAGGAAGAATAAACAACGAGAGAATAGGGAACAACCTTTCTGTGTATTATTATTGATAGGAAGAGTCTTATTTATAGATAGAACATCTAATCCATAAAGCAAACAAATCATCAACTAATTCATACAAATATTTACATAAAAAATAATGAATCATATGAGTATCAATCATATCAATAATATGAGTAAATTTATCAAATCAATGGTCAATCATTAATTCATAACAAGTGAAACATTATTGAATTTTTTACATAAAGCTTTATGAAATAAATATAATATTTTTTCTTCATTTATAAGTTATATTTTATGATATTTATTTCATTTTAGCTATAAATTAAGTATTAATTTTTTATTTTTTATTTAATTTCTTTTTCAAAATACGTTGAATTTATAGTTTTTTTATAATATGTATTAATGCAAAGAGTATGATATAATATAATTTAAATTCTTAGTAGTTTTATTAAGATAATAAGATATTTATTCACCATAGGAATTTAAGTAATTATTGACGGATTATCACTGATGACGATAAATTCATCTAAATTTGAGTTTATAGATAAATTTTTCTGATAGATTTTACAATTTAAATTATTGATAGATATTTTTGTCGATAACCTAAAATTTTACAAACGTCATTATTATAAACACGCCATTTCTTTAAAAATTCTTTTCCTAGAACTCTCTCACTTCTCTCTAAGCTTTCTCATCATGTGGTCATCTTTTTGAAGAACAAAAATCGTTCGTACAATCCTTGTGATGAGATCTTCAAGTTCATTTGATTAATCTCTCCATTTAAGTAAGTTAGTTTTCTGCTCTTTTCTCATGATCAAGTGATCTTCATGTTACATGTGAGTAATTATAACTTGCATGTGGTGTTTGAGTCATCTCTATAAGTCTTTGATGATCAGTGAATGATCCTTTATGTGTGATGATGTTTATTTTGAAATATTCATTGATTTGGTATTATATTTGGGATCAATTGGTATTATTGTGTGTGATAAATTTGGGTTTGATATGTTTTTGGCATTGGGAATGACCATTGGACTGCTTAGAATGGACTAGAATGACATAATTCTACATAATCAAATTTTACAGAATTATGCAAACTCGTTGAGTGAAAATATGCTTGCTCAGCAAATCCAAATTCAGAGAGTTTACTGACTTTGTAGTCGTTGAGCGAGAATTTATTCGTTGAGCGAATCCAAAGTTAGGGAGCTTAGTAACTTTGTAGTCGCTGAGCGATAATACACTCGCTAAGCTAGAATACACTCACTAAGTGAATTCTAGAGGAATCTACATGTGTGAGTTCCAATGATTTATTCATGAGCAAGTGAACATTTGTGCACTTTTCGCCTAGTGAATGGATGATCTCGTTGAGCGAATACATTAGAATTTAGTAGTCATTTTTTATGCTAAATTTTGATATGTTGCGGTAACTATGCATTACTACTTATGAAATGATTGGTTTGTAACATGAACAAAGGTATGCTTTGAACGATTGTAGGGTATTTCCCGAGGAGGAGTCCCATTGGTAATGTGTTTCACTAGGGTGTGCCTTGACAATCAATATTGTTCCATTTTGTGAAGCTATTCTGAACTCTACTAGCTTTTCATACTTATGTAGATGAGTATGGTTAGGTGGTGAGAGTAGCTGGAGGGGTTCCATTTTTCGTATGACCGCAAAAGGGATTTACCTTGTGTGTGGTAGCTCGGTAGAGCAAGTTATATCATTACAAGTGCATGGCTTCACTAGTTTGACACAAGTGCACGTATCCAGATAATATTGAGTTTAGAAGAGTTTATTCATAATATGACATGTGTGGTTGTGCTATATATTTTGAATTTGGCATATGTATATTGACTACTAAATAAAACATTAGATATTTTTATAAAGCAAAACAAATAGTTATGAGAGTATAAAATATTAATATAGTTATGAAAAAAACTATGAAAATATAATATAGACAATCTAAACCAAGAACAACTTAGAGTTTTACAAAAAGAAACTAGTTATATACAGCTTCTAAGACTCCCCACTACTCAATAGTCTCACATCTATCCATCAAAGGGGCATCCTCACACACGTCCTCCTTTGTTCACACCAATTGGTGATTATTGCAAAAGAAAAACAAACAAAACCAAACAACACAACCACAAAACAGGGTAAGCTAGTGTTTCAAGAAATATATATATATATATATATATATATATATAACTCATGTCAAAAACATACAAACACGGTACAAATCATATCATTGTCTACATTTACGTAAGTAGTTGACATTAAACTCAATTATCCAGATACATGTCCTTGATATAGAATTCACTGGAAGTGTGCACTTGTGATAGTTCCTAGACTATGCAGAGTCTAGCCTCAAGGTGTTATCATCCAACCACTCATAAGGTTAATCTCGTTAATGCTTAGATTCTGAATAGGTCCCAAGACTAGGATCTCTTATTACTCTCACCACATAACTCACTTTACTTTATTTGAATGTGAATGATTAGGATACACTCCTTACTAACATGTCCTATATCAAGACATACACTAACAATACCATTACCAAGAATTTCCCTTGAAACTCTTTAAACATCACAACTTCACATGCTCACACATCATACCATACCAATTATCATTTTACATACTCATAGAAAAATTTTCACCTTACATTATAATAATAAAAGTCATATAATATGCGCAATACTAATTACAAATCATTCAAAAATAGCTAAATAGGAAAGCAGGAAAAATAAGGCATTTGACACTCAATGCTAGTGCTCAACACCATTTGCCTAGTAAAAATTGGCGCTCAGCGCCACCATGCCACCGCTCAGCACCCTGGAGCCAAAATGCTCCCAAATCTATAGAGGTTATTGGCACTCAACGCTACCTGGCCAACGCTCAACACATATCAATTTGTAAAAGTTGGAGCTCAACAGTACCATTATAAGGCTCAACACTATATAAGAAAATTAGAATTTTTGTGTTATGAAAAAGGGAAATTTGACATGTCCAATTGATCAATTTGGTATTCCTCTTTTAGTACTTTAAGTTAAAACATTTTTCCATAAGATAAAGCTTGTACCAAGTTGCTCAATTGTTCATATTTCAATTTTCTCATTCACAAACACTTCACATACAATTATGATTCCAATCATACAAAATCACAACAACCATACACACCATACCAAATTCACCAAACACAACCAAATTTCATCCCCAAACACAAGAGAGTAGCAACATAAAAAACATCAATTTGATAAAGACTTACAATACACAAATTAAGAGTAGTTTCCCTAACCTTAAACCATTTTTCAACTCACCTCACAAGATGCTCTATCTACACATAGAAACATCATAAACATGATCAGACCATACCATTATGATCATTGGTCATCAAGGATTTAAGAGGAAGACCAAAATTTCACATGCAACCAAGATAATGTAACATGCAAGCTAGATCAACAAAGAAGACAAGAAAAAGTGAAAATATTTCTTACACCAAACTAAGAAATTGATTGATTGGACTTTAAGATCTCGCCGCTAGGATTGCATATGTGGTTTTTGATCTTCAAACAAATGATCACATGATTAGATAGTTTAAAGAGAGGGGAACGAACTCTTAGAAAAAGTTTTTAGAGAGATGAAATATTTTTAAGTAATGAGATCCCTTTATGAAATTTCTATTTATAGTTAAGAGTTTTATTATGGTCTCATTATTTTAAAATACTATCATTCCTAAAATATCATTTTCTAGGTTCTCACATCTAGGAGACTTGTTATGCAAAAGAATTGAAAATAACTTCTAAATGGGCTAATATGCTTGATAAAAGGTAAAATTCTAATGCTAAAGAAAATGATGAACTGGTTCAAACTACGAGGAAACCTGGTAGGAGTAAACTAAACAAAATTAATACTAAATTTTTCAAAGCTAAAACTTTTAAAAATTAAAGGCCTTTTATGTAATATGGAAGGATTGACTAATGATAAATTTTTTGATGTGCCAAAGAATTTTTCGTTTTCATGGTATATGAAGTTCAAATTATGGACTAAGCTCGTGACAAAGCTCTCAAAGGCCATATCATTTTGTGCTGATATCTTACCTACAATTGCTCGTGATTTTGTTGCCATCTTGGGAGGTCCACACCTATGATACTTAGTGCTAATAGGCAGAAGAGACACCTCAACTACAAGCAACGATGCTGCAAACATCAACCTTTCTGAAAGGTTTTGCTAGTTAGGTGGTTAATTTTTACTTGGATAGCCACTGCCTATCATTTGCCAAGGTTATAACTATGCCTCTGAACTAGTAATGATTTATGGGCTTGTAGAAGATGTTTGTCCTTTGTTGCAATAACTTATGTTTGTTTCAGTGACTATCCTATTTTGTATGACCATGTTGTCACGCTTCTCTATCTCTCTCAACTAGTTGTGTATTTTTTGTAAAAGGGTTAGAGCACCCCTTAAGTGCTCTCTGTAATGCCCCATTTAAATAATAACCTTAATTTAAATGAAATGTCACACAGATAGAATGAGAAACAGAGCCATGGAGTATAACGTTACTCCTTACTAACATCCAAAGAAATCTAGGAAAAGATTTAAGGCAACCAAGATGCCAGATACAAAGTGAAGTAAGAGATTGACAGTAAATCAAATAAATCACAAGATAAGACAATACATGGGCCTTAGCCCTAAATGAAAGTTGTAATCCAACCTAGGGAGGCTACACAACAGAATCATCGTTTCCCTGTTGACCACGGGTAGTTCTCGCATCTGCTCACATCAATAAATTGATGATCATCGCAAAGAGAGAAAACCACACCAGACAAAACATACAACAAACAGAAGAGTAATTTAGAGTAGAAAACAATTTATCATACAATTACATACTATTTCACAGTCCAAGATGAATATGCCAACCAAACATGTTATGACTTTTCAAACAATACACTAAGACTCAAACATGACTCATCTGAATACATATAATTAGTCGGATTCAGCGGATGCTTGCACTTGTGGTGGATCTCCCTACTTTACCGAGCTAAATGTTACAGTGTCTCATCCCCCACACACAAGGTTAGTCCTTGATGGGTTTCAAGCCTCCTACTACTCTCACCACTAGAGTCAGTACGCTCTATGTGAGACCAACTAACTCTTTAGAGTGTTAGGATGCAACCTTACCTTGAATCCTTACTAAATTATATAGATGGGCCATCACCATGAACTCCCACTAACAGGGTAATAAAATCATACAATAAATCACCAATCAAAGACATGAGAAAGAACATACACTAAACAAACACTTGCGTCAGTCTCGCTCAAGCCAGGAACCCTCGCTCAGGCGAAAGGGTTCTTTCGCTCAAGCGACAGGCCCTCGCTTAGGCGAGACTGCAACGACGTGCCAATGTCCCCACGCGTTCTCGCTTAGGCCAACAGTGAGCGAGGCCACCCCTCGCCCAAAGGTGAGGTTTCTCACCTGGGCTAAGACTGCAGCAACGTGCCAAGGTCCCCACGCGTTCTCGCTTAGGCGAGCCCCTCTCGCTTGAGCGAGACGTCACCTCGCTCAAATGAGAGCTTTCTGCCTGAGCGAGAGCTCGAGTGTGAACCTGGCCTGTTTCTGCAACTCTCGCTTGGGCGAGACAGGCTCGCTTGGGCGAGAGCATCAGTTTCTCGTTACTGTTTCCCTACAACAGCCACCCATACGAATCCAAACTAGCATACCAAGGCATTCCATGCATTCACAATATCACACCAACCATAGAATCGTAAAATAATAGCAGGACAAACAAGAAATCGAAATACACGAGTAAGCCTTAGCTTGCCTTACTTGAAAATAGCTAGAAAATGCCTCGACTCTAAACAGTAGAACACGACAACTCTAAGAACGAACTTGTGAACTAGAAAAGATAGCAGAACAACTTTAGAAAATGAGCTTACTACGAAACCCTACTGTAAATACGAAAATATGCCCAAACAGGAGAAGTATGAGCTGGAGAATGACTTACGTGAAGCAAGAAAAAGAGGTTGAGCTTGCTTGACCAAGGTGATACCAAACCCTAGTAGAGAAACGACTGCAACTCTAAGGAAAAGGGGAGACTGTTTTCTGAAAGTGAGAAGAAGGATTAGGGTTAAGGTAGTTTAGGGTCCTTGGTTCCCTTTGGGCCAGCCCTAAGTCCAACTGATTTGAGACAACCCTTTAAAATTTAAGGTAGAATAAAATAATGGGCCTTACACTCTCCTACAATTTATTTGTTCTTTATCGATAAAAAAATGGACTAATTTTCGTGAAGAAAATCAGAATTTTTTTTATATTATGTATTTTTTTTTTGATTATGTGTATAATGCAAGTTTATCATGAACTTGGTGTGATTTCTTATATTTTTCTTTTTTTTAATAAAATCTTATTTTTTTAATAAAATCTTCATGTAATACTAACATGAATTTATTTGGATATAAAATGAAAGAAATTCAACTTTATAATTGAACTTAATTGTAATTTACAATAGAAAAATGGACAACAAAACATTTAATTTGGTTCAATGATAAATCTTACAAAAGTGTATAACCTGATTCAATGCAGTCTATATCACTAATATAGTGCCAATCACCCATTCAACAAATTGATTTGAAAATCTCCCAACTTTATCACAATAATGAGAAATTTCAATTATATGGTCTCCGTAATTACAACTCTTCATATACTAGAAAAACATATTCTACCATAACTATTAGATCACACATTCTTTAGTTTTGTCTTTTCACTCGATTACACATTATAAACATCAATAATGGTGAAAATTGTTCCTGCTAATTAATTTAAAATAAAGATTTACCAAAAAAGTGAGATTTTGTAAAGTGAGTGAAAAATAAATTTATTTTGTTAAAGTTGATTTTTCAAAAAATAAGTCAAATATATATATATATATATATATATATATATATATATATATATATATATATAAGCAGGTAAAAAGTTTGTACTTTTTCCTGACCTCAATGAGGGGCATCTCCCCTCTTTTCTCTTCTCTTTCATGTTTCAATAATAAATTGTTTTAGATAAACATAGTATAAGTATAAAATATCGTACTCTAATTAGATCACAAATTTTAGAGTAGTATCTTACTTAGATTTGTTACTTATGTGAATCTTAGTATGCTCATTAAAAATTAAATATGTGTATGATAAAAATATATTAATACTAATGTAATACTTTAAAAAAAGTAATTGAACGCAATTTAACCTCTTAACATACAAAATTTGAAAAACATTATTGTGAAATCTATGCGAGTAGAAAGATAAGATCATGGTGGCGTTATCATGCATATTATCTAAGAATAATGTTATAGAACAGCACTTAATATGAATAAGATGTCATTATTCGTGTGTGATGTGAATATGTTGCTACTTTTAAAATTATTAGAACGGAGTGTGATGGGAGAGTGAAGGAATAAAATATTTGGTTGAGAAAAGAACGTTAAATTAAAGGAACTAAAATAGCATTAAAAGGAAATTAGGTAAAGGATGGTAGATAATTTAGAAATAAGTAAGAAGCATTGAGTTAAAGAAAAGAAGAAAGAGGATGTTGGTTAGTTAGTAATTTGGGTTGTTTTGATGGGGGAAAAGGACAAGCATGGAAAAACGCAGACAAACGATGTTGTTCGGAAAAGAAAGAAAAAGGAGGCCCCTTGAGATGCCATGTACAACAGTAACACTCAACCCAGAGAGAAAAAAAAAAAGAGGTTGGGTTGGGAGAAGAAGTAAATTGTGGCCATGAGATTAGACGATAGAATGTTGTTTCTTTTAAGCTAAGCAATAAAGTGAAAGAGTGAAAGAGTGAGAGAGTGAGAAAGAGAAAGAGAGAGAGAGGGTGTCCCTTTCGAAAGGTGTGGTGGGATGATGTAAAGGAGTAGTCTTGGAAAGGGTAGAAATGTAAGGAAGGGTTTGAAGATGTGAGTAGGAAGTAAAAATGGTGAATATAAAATAAAAAAAAAGAAGGGTGAAGGGTGAAGGGTGAAAAGTGGAAGAAAGAGGGAGGAAGAGAGGGAGTGAATGAGTTTTGGATGGGTTGGTGGGTGGTGGTGTCATGGTATGTGTAATGTAGTACAACAACAAATACATCTTTAACATTCATTCTGAAATCTCACCATAACACTCTCCTCGCCCCCACAACACTCATTCACTTCACTTCTCTTCTCTTCTGGAATGGAACTCGAAATATTGAATGGCACGCCTCCACTCTCCACCTTTCACTAGCCAAACCCGCTATCCTCTGTTAAACCAAACAACCCAACAACAAACAAAAAAACTGTCTGACTCTGGATCCTCAAACCAATCATCATCGTCACACAAACACAACAACCACGGAAGAGCATCAACAACGGGGTTACTTTCGACCACAGCAACGGAAACGGGCTTTTGCGGCTTCCCTGGAGCATGCAGGAACGACGTCGTGGAGGCAGGGGATGGTGAGAGGAGGAGGCGGAGGAGGAGGAGGAGGAGGGGAGATAGTGGAAGTTGAAGGAGGACACATTGTGCGGTCCACGGGGCGGAAGGATCGTCACAGCAAAGTCTGCACCGCCAAAGGGCCGCGTGACCGCCGGGTGAGGCTATCGGCCCACACCGCAATTCAATTCTACGACGTGCAGGATCGGTTGGGCTACGACCGCCCCAGTAAGGCCGTCGACTGGCTCATCAACAAAGCCAAGGCCGCCATAGACCAACTCGCGCATCTCCCTCCCTGGAAACCCACCCTCCCGACACCAAACCACCTAAACGACGACGAATCAGACAAAACAAACCCTAATAACCCAAACTCAACCACAAACCCTGATGCTGAAATTCTGAACCAGTTCAACGAGAATCTCGAGAACGATGGTGGAGGAGGAGGAGGAGGAGGAGGAGGTTCGAGTTATCTTCCGTTGGATAACGACGCGATAAGATCATTCTTCCCCACAACGACGTCGCCGTTGATTCAGTTCCAGAGCTACCCACCGGATTTGCTTTCGAGGACGAGCAGCCAGGATTTGCGTCTCTCGCTTCAGTCCTTGCAGGACCCGATTATGCTCCACCATAACCAAAACGAGCACGTGCTTTTCGCTGGAGCCGGGTTTGATAACATGGGAGCGTGGAACAACAGTGGGAATGCTACTAATGATACTCATGGTGCTGGAGGTGGGGGAGGGTTTGTGCTCAACGCTCCCTCGCCTTTGCCGGGGCCGGCAACGGTGGCGTCGCCGGCGATGGTTTTTGGCTATGGTAATGGGAATGGTCAAGGCCAGTATTTTTCTCAGAGGGGACCCCTTCAGTCCAGTAACACCCCGTCCGTTCGTGCGTGGATTGACGCGCCGTCGTTCGTGGCCGCCGCCGATCATTATCATCGGCATCACTATTTGTCACCGGCGGCGGCTGCGGCGGCGTTGGTGTATCAGTCATCTCCTTCTTCGGCATTTGCGCCCGGGGGCTTCTCGGGATTCCGCGTGCCGGCACGAATTCAGGGTGAGGAGGAGCACGACGGCGTGTCCGATAAGCCGTCCTCTGCTTCCTCCGATTCTCGCCGCTGAACCGCCGATGCCGACTTCGTTCCTCCGGTTGCTGACTCCGAAACCCTACTTGTGTGGTCTATTTCTGCAGCGAGGAGGCGAGGGATTCGGATTCGGAATGAATGATTCGGTTCAGTGGAGTATGCTTGTGGAATGAAGAAAATCTGGGGTTGAATTTCCAGGTTTTTGAATTCTCCAGATTGTTATGTTATTCTTTTTATCATCATCATCATTATGTATGTCATGTTTCGTTAGGAAGACTCTTAGGGTTGGGTATTGTTGTGTGTTGGATTGAATGTTTGATGTTTTGTTGCAATTTGTAGTGGCCGTGTTTGTACTTGGATATCTAGTTTCTTAGTTTTGGTTTGAAAACGTGCACGTAGCTATTACTACTGTTACTTATTGACTACCTAGTTGGCTCCATTTTTCTTTATTTCCAACTTAGTGCAGAGGCAGTCTGAAGATGAGACTTTATCTCCATTGCAAAACAGGGCAAATTCCAAATAAGCCAACGTATGGATAATTACTAGTGTGTGCTAAAACTTTGAGTCGGTTGTTAGTGTCTTGTTTCGATAGAAGGAAAGAGACGGGCATTTTGTTATCGTTTGCAAAATGCCCGATTCGCCAATGGGTTGGTTCTCTTTGCTGTGATAGAAATGAGTGTGTTGTTACCTTTTTACTGCTTTCTTGTGCGACCGTCCATCCTTCTCTGTAGCTTCCTCATACTGCCAAAAGAATTAAAAGACGATTCATTCTACTGTTTTATTATATCAATGATCTATCTCTTTCGTGCTTGAATTTTGGGAGCATTTGGCTGATAAGTCGTTGTCTATGAACAGTAGAAACTGTTTTACAAAAGAAAGGAGTTGCGTGTGAGTTGATTCCCAGCTTGTTAAAAGGGCAATTTTCCTAAATTCAGTATGGTTTTCTGCTTTTCCTTTCCTATGTCTTATTTTTGTTCCTCTTTCGCCTGTTTAACGATGTGATAATTCGTGATAGTGACTCAAGGGTTGATTGTGTGGTGTAAAAAGGAAGGGAAACAACTCAATTCATCTTGATGTCGGCTTACCCACTTACTCACCTAATGCTCAAGTATTCTCCAAAAGGAAGCTCCAGCTTCTGGCACAGTGGTTTAGTTTTGCCATTGGATTTGGAATCAAAATACCGTTTGTATTTTCTTATCAACTTCTCAGCCTTGATGCAGTGGTTGGGGAATCAATCTGTACGTCGTAGTCCATACATACTCCATAACCAATGGGCTGTGTAGATAGATCCTAGTAGGTGTAGAACAAGTGGAAGATGTGTATAGAGATGAGCACAAGGAAGCTCAATTATGGGAGAATTCACTGGTCAGTGCCACCAAAGTGTAGTTCTTGTCCGTCTGTTCTTGGTCCCCTACCCCGTGAAACTCAGTGCCTTAAAAAAACATTTTCTAGTATCCAGCTGGAAATTTTGTTTGTCAAGGGGATAATGCAACCAGGAAACAGAAAAACCATTGGCCTCTATTGAGATCGTAGTAAATTGTTTTTGGTTGTTGGTGCTGCTAGTCGGTTGATAAATAACATTACTCCAAAAAGTTGAATTCGTCATTAAGCAGCACACAACTCTGGGCTACCCTATATGCAAAATGTGGCAATAATTAATGACGGTTTAACCGTAAAGAGGCCGACCATCCACTGTCACATTTTGTCTATTTGAAATCATTCACCTCAGGAGGATATTTCATTTAATTTCCCTGCTTCTTTGCAGTTCCAATATGTAAAACCATAAATGTACTCGTGGTAAAGATTTTAATCACTGCCCCTTAAATGAAAGGGGTGATAATACCATTCTCAAGTTTCAACCAAAACTAGGGAATTCACATTCATAGTCGTATACACCATGCCAAAGCAGATAAGTGAAGTTCCTAGTGTAAATAGTACACACCAAATGGTAGATTCTCGCCAAGCCAAATATGGAAAAAAAATCCCCAAAAGAACAAGAAGAAACCATAAACCTTCAAATTAGTATGGGCTATTTGGTAACGATGTTCTTTGACAGCCCTGAAGTACTGTTTTCCTTTCCTTTTCCGGTTTCCTTCCCGTTTGACAGGGAAGGTTTAGCCAAGGCTGCTTTGCTTTCACTGTAGTTCATCTTGTTGAATTTTATTTTTTGATCATGGCCATTAGCTTTCTTTGTGTTGGAGGGCTGAACTCTAACCTGTACTTCCCAAGGACGTGCTGCCACCCAACGCTCGGTCCAGCTCCAACCCCAACTTTCTTTACCAAGACTATAAGAAGCCTGACCAAAATACTGGCTACAGTTTGGCCTCCACTGCAATGTCACGTTCACATAAGAACTCAAATTTTTATTTTCTTTCGTATGAAGCGAGCAAAACAAGTTTTGTACCTGATGGGAAAAGGCATATGCCATGGCTCTCTCTCGTTTAATTGCTGCTTCCTCTCGCTGATGTAACCTGCAAATTATCTCTTCCATGGTTTCAGAACCACTGCACCACTCCACCTGACATCAAAAGGCATGTTTTATTAATATTCAAAGATACCCAAATTGACCCTTATAATGATAATAGTAACACTTGGACAACAATTGGAATCAAGTAGTAATCACAGGCTACGCTACCTCAAGCTCCTGAATCTTAGCCTCAAGTTTTAACTGGTTTTCCAGTTTCTTTTTCTTAATCCTGGCTTCTGTTATCATACAGATTCTTCGAGCTCTAATTTGTTCTTGTATTCTGCTCCATGAATGTATATAGTTCAGTGCGGTTGCTGTTTGCTCTCTGGCTAGGTGATCTTGAATTAAAGCTTCGAATTTCACTGCTCCCCTTAGATGATGTAATGTTCTTCTTGCCTGCATGGGTATAGAGGGTAGGGAGGAAGTTATCTATTTTCACTATGTCAGCGTGATAATTTGCTTAAGATTTGAGAAATATCAAATCAATATCTCTCTAAATAGTTGTATAAGCATTATTTGTTGTTAAGCAACTGGGTATAAATAACAGATGAAAGAAAACAAGAGTCCTCGTCACGCCAATAGTTGACTCAGAAGTAAATGGGTTTCCAAGTACTGTTGTAAAAGGCTGCAAAAGAGTAGCAGATAATGCCATCATATCCCAAGGACCCCTTCCGGTTCCGGAGCAGAGGATCATTTGATTCTTTTCAGCAGTAAAAAATGAGAAGGAGAAGAAACGAAAAAGACAAGAGTAATATACAAAATCAGTTATGAAGTTATATACAAAATAAATTATATTGTGCAGAAATATGAACATAGCAATACCATGTCATTAAGTTTAAATATTTCCACTTTCAGTTTTTTTAAGAAAGACATCACAAATTTTATCGATAACATTTGATGCTGTTGGTGAATCAAAATTGCACCACACATCACATTGGTAAGTTTAGAAGGCACCACTTAAAAGAAGCAAAATCTTCTAACCTTGGAAACTTCGTTTATCATCAAGGAGATTGAAAACAGATAATTGTAAAGCAACGCAATGTCTGAACACTTGGATATCAGTGAGATACATTATGAATTTTAGACTTTTTGTTTTCAGTTAATTGCTTTATTTAGCAAAACATGTGATGAACATGTAACGGAATAAGGACGACACAGATATTGTACCATAAATGAACGGAATGCATTTTGAATCCTAGTAGCTGCCACATCGTCCATCAATCTTGATGGAACTGTCCGATCCATAATCAAACTTTCATTGGGAATGCCACTTGACTCTTCACGACTACTTTGCTTTATGTTTGAACATTCATCTGAAGTTTCATCAGTAGACTGTACCTATTCAGAAAATGACGAGAGAACAAACACCGGCAGTGGGTTGTATCAAATGATCAGCTTTGAATTTCTCCTCAACTATAACGATTTTCTTAATTATATAGTTTACTTACAAAGCCAATGAAATGGTACAAGTCAAAGGGAATAAGTAAAACTAAAAAATATTCAAATCTTCCCAAGTAATGTTAATGCTGAAAGAATATCTAACGAGAAGCAGAGTAATGTTCTCTAAACTGTCAAAATGTTATCAAACTTGAAATGCAAGGATCGAAAAGAAGAACAATAGATATAACATCATTAATGTTGTGCTCAAATACTTAGGGGTCAAATTCTTGTTTTTTTCTTTATATATATATATATATATATATATATATATATATATATATATATATATATATATATATATATATATATAAAATTTTATTAG
>Ga0214543_1005747_pt1 | contig 22550 bp, 13 predicted proteins | sample CNSS2metaG_FD_160094 | JGI IMG/M metagenome (GOLD analysis project Ga0214543, IMG submission 160094) | Root nodule microbial communities from cowpea collected in UCLA plant growth center, Los Angeles, California, USA - CNSS2 | ecosystem: Host-associated > Plants > Roots > Nodule | place: USA... | reverse complement strand
TATATAAAAAAAAAAAAAAAAAAAAAAAAAAAAAAATAAAAAATATATATATATATATATATATATATATATATATATATATATATAGGGTTACTTAATTAATTGTGAATATTTTAATAATTTAAATGAGGATGAAAATATGGCATGGATGGGTATTATGGCAGGGATATGTACATCCCCATCCCCATCCTCATACCCAATTGAAAAAATCAGGGATTTCCCATACCCATACTCATACCCAATCAATGCGGGAATTCTCCGTCAAAACGGAGACGAGTTCGGGCAATACCCACAGGGACGAGTTTATTTGTCATCTCTACTTGTAAGGGAAGATTGTAAAAGTTATACTTCTACTATTTCAAATTTACAATTATGATGATAAGATCGTGATAAATGGATAAAAAATTGAAATCTATTTTAGGAGTAGTTATTTATGTGAGATTGAGCTACTTGATAAAAAAGAGACTAGGTAAACATTTTTATCTGTGTATGATCTATCAAATTGGTCAATTTATAATATATAAGAAGATTTTGAATTAAATTAGACATATTTTGTTACAAGAAAATTGTAAAATGGCTCTGATAGACCCAATTGGCCAATCTAATACAAATGTCATATTCTAAAATTATGCAATCCTACTAGGCGGGACCTCAGAGTCATTGGGCGCGAGTGGAAATTTTCATTCTAGAGAGATTTCAACTTTTTTCTCATTGGACAAACCATTCCCTTGCCGGTGAGCCAAGCCAAATTGGTTCCCAGTGGTTGGGCCATGGTTAAGAAGAAAGAACTGTTGAGAAAATATCACTATTGTAGCAAGGCTTTATAATGATAGCTAAATGAGGTGTATGAAGACGGCTCCCGAACCGTCGTTGAATTGGTCATCGTTTAAAGGGGAAAGAAATGATGACAAGTCCCACAACCGTCGTCATTCTAGAAACATGACCATAATAGTTTGAAGCGTCGTCGTAGAAATGCCTCCTAGAGCAGAAAGTGACAAAAAACAATGACGGTCTGTATACAAACCATCGTTATAACATGGCATTCTTTAGATATACAGGAGCATAAATCACAACGGTTTATACACTAAATGGTTTATACATTGAACAAATGTGAGTTTCTTCGGCAGATTTTTGAAAATTTGCTTTCAGTTTGCTCGTTGAGTGAGCCAAGGTGTCACAAAGTGAAAAGTTTTGATTTAAAAATTGAGATTTCATTCTTACTTTTCCTTGAGCGAAGTAGAGGTGTACAGTGAAAAAAAAAATTGAGAAAAAAAATTCTTAGTTAATTTAAAGTTTTGAATATATGATTGTGTGGATACCATAGAAAGGAAGTACTATTCTCAAATAATTTTAGGTGTTGTATTGAAAAGTGATTATGTTGTGAGACTATGGTAACTTTTCTAGTATTGGGCTCATGGAGAGAAATATATTTACTTGTGAGAGTTGAAGGAGGTTTTTTGTATCTAGTGTGAGGATTGTATCTCATATATATATATATATATATATATATATATATATATATATATATATATAGTTATAGCTCCTAAGAGATAGAGGTGAGTCATGCCAGGTGCAAGGTCTCTAAATCTATTTAATGTATGAGTCTTTCAGAAGTAGAGTTAGATGTTTATGATGTGGATGAGTCATGAAAGTTGAGTTAAGATGATTGTCAGATAGACATTAGATTCTTGATGATAATTGTTGACTTGAGATGATGGTGATGATATTATGTGTTTTAATTTCAACTAGCTTACCCTTTGTTTTTATTGTTTTGTGGTATCCACATATTAAGATTGTATATGTTACACGGAAATAGACGATCATGCACATATTGGAAGCGAGCAAGAGTGAGGTCAGAAGGGTTTTGAGATGTTAGAAAATAAAATGTATATATTTTTATGTATCTGTGTTTTTTATTTCTTTTATATAAATATATATATATATATATATATATATATATATATATATATATTTCTTTTTGAAAATTTTTGAAACACTACATAGAATATTATATTTTGTATTGTCTGTTATTAATTATTTAAATGGGTGAAGGCCAATGTAGTAATAAAAAAGATTGGGTGAAGAGTTAATTTGACAAAACATTGAGAAAGATTTACAAATCTATAGGCATATTCAGAGCAGAATATTACGCCATATAGTCAGAAAAGGCCACTAATGGTTGATGGTGGTACACGGCTGACACAAGGAATTTCCCTTAATCGTAGGAAGATATTATATGCACCTTCCTTTGCAATATGGTTATGCTGTCATAACCTGTCTACTAATTCATCAAGCATATGCATGTAAATGATGTCTTCCAACTTGTTCAGTCTAAAGTTACACACATCTAGTTGGGCATCTAAAAAGCATCACCCCATCTTTCTTTTCAAACTCTTCTTTCTTCAAACATACCATACCATACCCTAAGCTATCTCTTCCTATAAATACCCTCTACCACACCACCTTATTTCAATCAACCCTCATCTCCTCTTCAGACCCATTAGATCAAATTCATTTCGGATTTGATCTTATTGGTTTTCAACTTTTAATATTTTCAACCGTTATCACCACCATAGTTTATTCTGAAAAACTGTACACATTTTGAGATTCTTTTCTCACCGGAGAGAATTTTGTGAGTGTTATCAAGATGGAAAAGGTTATCAGGTTGTCTGCAGAAAGGGGTGTGGTGGTTTTCACCAAGAGCTCTTGTTGCCTCTGCTATGCAGTCAACATTCTGTTCCAAGAACTTGGAGTGGACCCTGTGGTCCATGAAATAGACAAAGACCCTGAAGGCAAGGAAATGGAGAAAGCTTTAACTAGGTTGGGTTGCTCAGCACCTGTTCCAGCAGTGTTCATCGGAGGGACGCTTGTGGGGTCCACCAATGAGGTCATGTCCCTCCATCTCAGTGGTTCACTCACTAAAATGCTCAAACCATATCGATCTTTATCTTAAAGAGGACTCCACACATGCAGATTAAGACCTTGATTTGAAGAATAAGCATGCACTATATATATATATGGCTCGAATGATGAGCACCATCGATGCATGTGTTGCAAGTAGTTAATTTCTAGCATTTTATTAGCTATATAATTTAAATGTAATGTTATAATTATTCTTAATCATGTTTTATTTATAGTTGTATTGTGTTGTTGAAATATAAAGGCACGTAGTGTTATTTCCAAACTTGGCAAACTTTGGTTATAAGAATTAAATGAGAGATGATGGTGGTGATCTGAAAAGCATATCTGAAAAGTTGCAACCCTTTATGGGAATCTAAGAAAAATCTCGACCACTTCTCTGCCTCCTTTCTTTTTCGGTGTTTCTACAATCTCTATAACCAGTAACCATTATTATTCAGTAAACTTGAAGTCATCCTCGTAACATGAAAATAACTGCAAACACTTGCTTTTGAATACGAGTGTCCGGTTTTCCTTGTAAAGAAAATATTCTGAGGTAAAGATCTGTGCGCATCATAAAAAGAAAAAATCTTAAATGGCATGCAAACGCACTGTGGTTTTGTCTGTCTCAATCTGCTACGTGACCATGTCTGTTAAAGGTCATGGTTACTTTATCGTCATAACACACCCCACATGCAGCCTTAATATTCACCATCGTATTTAATGTATTTAACGTCGTCCTCTCTCACGCACAATCATATTTTTGATAATTTTGTTTTAGGTTTAAATATGTTTTTATTTCTCAAGTTTTAGTGAATTTTGGAATTAGTTCCTTTTCGAACTTTTATATCAATTTAGTTCTTTATTTTTAGACATGTGTGGATTTAGTTTTTGTTACCTAATTTTATTAAATTTATTTGACATTTTAAATGTATTTTATGATAATATTTATTAGGTGTAAATAATTTAAATATTATCATGAAATGCGCTTGAAACGTCATATAAATTTAACAAAATTTAATTAAAATGACTAAATTCATGTATTTTTAAAGATGAATGACTAAATTGGTCAAAAGTTTTGAAGAGGGACTAATTCCAAATTTTACTGAAACTTGAGCGACCAAAAACATATTTAACCTTTTTTTATGATATGAGATGAAAGTAATTTTGAAATATAAACAAATAAAAAAAATGAAATCTACTTAAAAAAAATACCATTTCATATTGTAAAACAAATTATCAAAATTTAATTTGTAAAAAATCATTTTATTATTTATATAATAAAATGAAAATGTATTCATGGACACATTATTTTTGTCTATATCTTATATATTTATTTTTTCTTTTTATTCTTTTTACTTATCACATAGCATAATTTATAAACCTATTTTGTTCTCTTTCTAAGTATATAATAGATAATTAATACACATTTTTGTGTCTATAAATCATTACTTTTTTATATTGAACACCTTTTATCAATTATATTTTCTTTGTTATACAACTAACAAGTATGACATTTGAAAAAAATCAAAATTTTAAATAATTGCTAATTTAAAAATTATAAATTACAACTATAACTGTTAATTAAAAAACTTGAGGTAATATAAAAAATAAAAAACTACAATATTTTAGTTATCACACACGTATTCTATATTATCTATTATTTTAATAGTCACCTAAATAACATAAGTTTAAACTAGTCACCTAATAAATAACATAACATTGAAAATAATAACTTCAGATGTTTAAAAAATTAAATTATCATCAAAACTCAATTTGATCTAATGAATCTAACTGAATCAAGGATATATGTAAATCAAATATAGTTATAAGTTATATACAACTATATACAATTTAATCTCATAGTCACATTGTCTCAACCAATAATCTCATTTCATCATCAAAATTCAATGATTCAAATCTCAATTCAACAATAAAGTTCAATCCAACATTGGAACATCCTAGGGTTTAAAAGCTTTTAAGTTTCCATTCTCAATATTATCATTTCTACCTTATTTGAATATTCTTCATGGAAATGATTTCAAACACTTAAAAAAACTAGTGAAGTCTTGACATGCTTTCACATAATCTGATTAATAAACCCAAAATTTCACTATGAATCTAAAATAACAAAGATTGATTTATTATTCAACTCAACTCTTAATTGCAAGCATAAACATTAGAGGTGTCAATTTGGTCCTTAGTCCATGGGCCAGTCCTGACCCACTCTTCATAAAACTCATTTTAGGGGAGCCCCAAATGAGGGGGCCAAAACAAAGCCCCAGCCCCCAAGGCCTCTTTAGTCCGAGTTGTCAGGCCTGTCCAGGTCGTCGGTCCTAGCCGCATCGTCGGGCCCGTCTGGGTCGTCTGGCCCATCCTTGTTATCGGTTTCATTCAAGTCGCCAGGCCTGTCCGTGTCGTTGGGCCCGTCTAGATCGTCGGGCTCGTCTGGGTCGTTGGATCCGTCCGGGTCGTCGGGCCCGTCTGGATCGTCGGGCCTGTCCCACAAATAATAATATATTTTAAAAAATAATATATTTTTCATGTTTAAGATTAGAGTCCATGGGTCGGTCTTGACCCACAAGACTTTTGTAGAGCTTTTGGCCCTGTGAACTTCTTTGATGGGACTTTTTTTCAACATGGACTTTTTTGGTCCTAGCCTACATGGCCAAGGCCAAGCCCTATGGGCTAGGCCAAATTGACACCTCTAATAAAAATTCAGTCATAAATGCAACAAGAAAAATGTGAAAATTAAGGATGTGAGAGGAAAAATCTTACCAAAAGTAAATATGATGAGATCATATTGTCTTATAGTTTGTTGTCTTCTAATTTGTGTACTTTGATTGAAAAAAATTATAAAAATTAGTTGAAAACTCAAACAAAAAGTCACATATTTTATATTTAAAGAGGTAATAAATGAAGAGAAAATTTGGTTTGTATAATTTATAAGTTTTATAACTTCTAAATAATAAAATATTCATTCTTCATTTAATTTAAATTTTCTTTTATAATTTATAAAATAAGTGCCTTAAGTTTATGTTAAAAAAGTCAATCACATTTAAGTTGTACACTACTACTTTGAAAAATTAAATAAGTTCTTTATTTTAAAAAATAGATATTTTTTTACATAATATTATGACTTTTTAAAAATAAAAGACGATATAGTTATTACAAAAAGAAAAAGTAATTACGAAAAATACAATAAAGATGTGTACAATTTGATAAAAGAAAAAAGGCAACACATGTATGTTAGTGTAGGCTTAAAATTACTTCTAGTACTCCAAATTTAGGATACCTTATTATCTTTAAATTTTCAAAAATTAACTTTTTAATCCTTCAATTTTTCGAAATAAATTATATATCTATGACCTTAAAACAATGACACGTGAGCTTAAACCAGCTGCATGGATTCTTTAAAAATTATGAATTTTTTAAATTTGTTATTTTTCACGACATCAAAAATTTATCGTTAAACCTTGTGCCATTTTTATTATAAAAGATTGTAAATAGTTTAATTTCTAAATTTCATAAAATATCTTCGTTGGAGGCACTACTAAAATTTTTAATATTATATGAATTTTTTTTTTCAAATTTGTTAAAAAGAATTGTAAGAAAACACTTTTTTTTCTGCTATTTTTTTTAAGAATCTTAATTGGTAGGTAATTTTTTTGTGGGTAATTATTTCCTACAAAATTATTAAATTCATAAGTATTTCTTACAAAATTTATTGTAAAAAGTGTTTTATACAAAATATTTTGCAAAAAATTGGCAGCAATTTCTTGCAATTTTTTTTTCATAACAAAAATTTATAAATATTTCCTACGAAAAGAATTTCAAAATGAAATTGACAGGAAATATGAGTTTTTTTAGTAATGAGCATACTAATAAAACTAAAATAATATATTTATATGTTTGAAAGAAATTTTTCTGCTTACAATTAAATAAAATATTAATTAAAATACTACAAGAAAAACTTAAATAATGACCAAATTTAGTGACTAAAAATAATTAATCACTATAATGACCAATTTAGATACTAATTTATAAATTAAAAATTATTTGTAACTAAATTAGTTTCAAAATATTATAATTGGTTTCTAAATTGGTAACTAAAATAGTTTTTATTATGAATTAGTTTCTAAATTAGTCACTAACATTAGTTACCTAGGTTTTGATTATCAAAGAAATTGGTTTCTAAATTGAACTCTAAATAATCAATTAGAGACTAATTTAGTGACCAATTCATTTGGTAGAAAAATCTAGATTGTTAATGTTAGTGGCCAACTTAGAGACCAATTCATAATAGAAATTATTTTAGTTACCAATTTAGAGACCAATTATAATTTTTTGAAACTAATTTAGTTACTAATAATTTTTAGTTTATAAATTCGTATTTAAATTGGTCACTATAGTGGCTAATTATTTTTTGTCACTAAATTTGATCATTATTTAAGGTTTTTATTATAATGAAATGTGATACTATAATTTTTTGAAACTAATTTGTTACTAATAATTTTTAGTTTATAAATTCGTATCTAAATTGATTATTATAGTGACTAATTAGTTTTTTACATTTATTTAAGATTTTTATTATAGTGAAATGTGATACTAATAAAAATAAAAAAATATACTTATATTATTGGAAACATATTCTTCTGCTTACAATTAAATAAAATATTAATTAAAATGTGAATTTTATAAAAACTCAAAGAAAAAATCAACGTCTTATAAATGTAAGCCCAGAAAAAAAAAAATCTAGATTGGTTAATAATGTCAATGATTTCTTCTAATTTTAGTAACTACGACAAATTTTATTGCAAAATTGCAGAACTAAAATCTAGATTCTTTTTAATAAGAAAACAAAAATAAAATACTAAAGATTAAAAAACACCTAATTTTTTTATGTGTAATAATTTTAACTTCTACATATTTGTGTCTTTTATAAGCAAGCTTTACATATAAACTAGATAAACAAATGTAAATATACTAAATATGATAGTAAGTATACTGATGTTGAAATTGAGGATAACACCATTGATAATTTAAGATGACACTATTAATCTCATTTTCATTTTGTGTGTAACTCATACAAATCTAATATTTTATATCTTAAAACTACTTTCATTTTAAATTTTACTTTTCTATCAATTATTTTGTATTTTGAAAGGCAAAGAATGTATAAATGTTTCTTTTTTTTATTTATCCAATGGCATATTCGTTTAGTAAAATGAAAAAAAAGGGAAAATATATTCATTTGTATTTAGCGCATTGACTTTTAGCCTGAGTCAATCAATGACCATCGACTCAAGTTAGTATGTCATAACCTTCGATTTATCTCGATCTTCGACATGAGTCGATCTGAAATTTGATTCGACTCTTTTCAACCTCTAACTCATCCTGGTTCGTTTTGACCTTCCATCATTTTGACCTATTTCAACTTTCGACCATGACCCATCGTATATATCTTTTTCTAAGTCTGGTTGTCTTAAACTTCGGTCTAAAACAAATTGTAATGAAACTTTGATTAATATTTTTTATTTATTTGCTAAAGTTTTTATATTTAAGAATTCTCTTTTCTCTCATATTCTCTCTTTTGTCTTTTGGAATATTGTTACCTTCCTCTTAAGATTGTTATTTTTCATCTTGCATAATTGATAATATATTGTATTACGGAGGCTTGAAAATTCTTCTCATGTAAATTATACCACTTACATGAATTAAAGAGATCAAATGGAGAAGATGAATAAGTTGAATGATTTGGAAATAAAAGAAAAATAGCATTATAAAAAAAAGGATTAAATATATTTTTGGTCCCTCAAGTTTCAGTGAATTTTGGAATTAGTCCTTCATCAAAATTTTATACCAATTTAGTCCTTCATCTTTCAAAATGTGTGAATTTAGTCCTTTGAACCAAATTTTGTTAAGTTTATCTGATGTTTCAAGCGCATTTCATGATAGTATTTAAGTTAACATTGAAGCAAAAATGTGTCAAACAATGTAAATAATTTAAATACTATCATGAAATGCGATTGAAACGTCAAATAAACTTACCAAAATTTGGTTAAAAGGACTAAATTCACGCATTTTGAAAGATGAAGGACTAAATTGGTCAAAAGTTTTGATGAGGGATTAATTCCAAATTTCGCTGAAACTTGAAGGACCAAAAACATATTTAACCCTAAAAAAAAACTTACTCTAACATGATGCAAAAGATAATTTCTTTAAAAAAATAAAAAATAAAAAGTGAAAAGTTATGTTTAATAAATTAATATATTTGTTAGTATAAGATTAGCGTTAAAAGTCTGCCTAATGTTGGAAGTTAATAGAGTAGGTTTTGTTGATACGAATAGAGTCTGCTTAATGTTGGATGTTAATAGAGTTGCTTAAATTGACTCCAATGTGATGCAAAAGGTTAATTTTAAAAAATTAAAACAATGAAAAATTAGTTTTAACTTTTTTGATAAATAATTTTTTTTAGTTGATGATCAATTATATATTATGAATTTGTGTGTGTTCATAGCAATGTGAATCGTAAATTATTTTTAATTTAAAGGTCTAAAATTAAATATGACACTTACTCAGTTATTGTTTTTCTCTTTGGAGTTTTATATGAATCTCATCACATTTATCTTTTTCATTTACATTCATAAATCTATTTACAGTGATATCTTTCATCCACATTCATTTCTCTTCACCCACATTAATCTTCCATTACAACAAAATGTCTCATTAACAACTAATTTTAGTGAGAAAAAGTTGTTAGTCATTATAGTAGCCAATTTAAATACTAATTTACAAAGTAAAAAATTATTGGCACTATTATGAATAAAAAATTATAATTGGTCGCTAAATTGGTAATTAATTAATTAGAGACTAATTTAGAAACTAATTTCTTTGGTAGCAAAAACCTTGGTAGCTAATGTTTAGTGACCAACTTTCTTTGGTAGTCAAAACCTGAATAGCTAAATTTTAGAAATCAATTTAGAAACCAATTATAATTTTTTATTCATAATAGTGACTATTTTAGTAATCAATATTTTTTTATTTTGTAAATTGGCATTTACGTCACTATAGTGACTAAAAATTTTTGTCACTAAAATTGTTGTTAATGAGGCATTTACTTATAGTGTCCTTCATTCACTCATCTTTTTAATGCACGCACATCTTCACCTATATCTTCTTCTCATCTTCTTCATCACATTCTTCTTCTCATATCCTTCATTTATACACATGTCCTTCGTCCATATTTATGTCCTTAAGCCACACTCATCTCCTTTATTTACTACAAATTTTTATTTGTGTTTCATTTTTGCTAAATGCAAAGTTGTTGCACAATATTCCTTTTAAAGTTATTATCATTAGCGTCTGTCAAACTGATGTCACTACAAGAAAATCCTCAATTAGAAATCAATTATAGAAATTAAAAATAATTAATTATTATAGTGACCAATTTAAATACCACCTTATAAAATTAAAAATTATTTGTTACTAAAATAATCACTATTATAAATAAAAAATTATAATTGGTCACTAATTAATTAGATATCACTTTAGAAACTAAGTCATTTTGGTAGCCAAAACCTAGGTAGCTAATTTTTAGTGACCATTTTTCTTTGATAGTCAAAATCATGGTAGCTAATTTTAAAGATCAATTTAGTGACTTAATCTTCTTTAATTAAAAAAAAAATTAAAAATTGATACAATGAATTAGTGTTTGTGATTTTAGAATCTCACACGCATGTGATACAAATTCGATGTTAATAACTATTTAACATTGATTTTTACTTTTTAGTGTCATTTTTTCATTTATGCCAAATATATATTTTCTTAGAGTGTTTGGTGATACTAAAACAAGAAGAATTGGATAATTAATTATAATTCAATTTTTTATTAATTTATCATCAATTTGGAAGAAAAAGTGAAGAAAGGGAGTTAGAGAATTGTTCTAAAAGATATTTATTTATGAAGACCGTGAAAAACCAAAGTTGGAGTATAACTAATGAAGACAAATACATGTTAGTGAGTATACATTTAAAAGAAAAGTAAAATTAAAGAGACAACCTGAGTAAAAAAGTTGGAATATATAAAAGGTATGTGTTATATTTTGTAGAAGATTTGTATAACAGGGAGTAACCATCTTTCATTGCTTTAATGCCAAAATTGAATATGGTTTGGGTGAGTATAAACCAATCTCATTAGTGTGTTGCATAGTGACATGACATCTACATGATCTTCTGGTAGGTGAAATTTGTTTGGTAACAAAGTGAGGAGGAGACTATATGTGAGAAAGAAGATGAAATATTGTATTATGTTATTGGTTGTTCTTGCCGTATCGATCCCGTTTGAACACCGAGAAGCAATACAACAAGTCACTCTAAGGAAAAAGTATATCCGTCTTCCTCTCCTTCCTTGCCCCTTATACCGTCTTGCCTCCGTGTTCTGAAGATCCTGCCCATTATCCGAGTTGGTTCCGAGTCATGGGGGATCGTCTATCGTGATGGCCTCTTCCCGGGTATCCCGGGGGTCGTGCTTCCACGGTTTTGACCTCTGGAATGTACAGGAAATGAACCGTTTGATATCCTTAGTTGGGCCGATCTACTTGGGCCCATAGATCAGGTTGGACTCGGGTGCGCCAGGCCATTACACTAACCCTCCGAGCTTTCGGACAATTTTATTGGGAGATAAGGTCGCCACATTTCCCCTGCGCGCGTGAGTCCTTGTCTTTTCCAGACACTTATTCCCTAACCAATAAGTGAGCGCCACGTGGGCCATGTTCTAGAAGTTTTTCAACTGCTAGAAGAGCTTCAAGCCTTTTCCCTCTCAAATGACAATATTTTACGACCGCGTCCCTTCATTTTCTCTTCTCTTCCTCTTACGCTCTTCCTCTTCCACTTTTTGCGCGATACCGCTTGCGCCGCCACGCCTTTCCTCACCAACTTAGTGTTTTGTTCTGCTCTCTATTAGGTATCTTATTTCCCTCCTTGTTTCGTCATTTCTCCGAGGTTTTGCTTGCATTGGGTTTGTCTGCTTTTTCGTCTTTTCGCATTTTTTCGCCTGTGCTGGGTTTGTCTGTTTTTTCGTCTTTCCGCATTTTTCGCCTGTGCTGGGTTTGTCTGTTTGTAAAGGTGTAGTTTTCTAGGGTTGCTATGACAATCTTTGGCCGGAGTTTTGGGATAGGTAATATTGTGTCACTCTAAAAATACTTACTTTAACTATAACACCACTTAGTTCTAAGCCGCATTTTTGGTGGTTTCTAGAGGTTGTTTTGCCCTAGTGGGTGGTTTTCTGGTTTTACCTTTCTGAGCGGTTTTCCGGTTGTTTCTGGTTGTGCGAGGGGATCCCTAGGTTGGAGTGCTTGATTAGAGTTTTTTTTCGAGCGAACTGATGACGACCTATGACGAGTTGTATTCTTGGGCGCCTTTAGAACTCCGTCAGGAAGTGTCGAGCCTTAACTCTGACCAAGTGATAGATCGGTTTCGTCAAGGGCAGAGGTTATGTCAGAGTAACGAGGCGGACGTTACCGTGGTTCGCTACGGATTAGACGAGCCTGTATGTGCCGACATCGAGGCCGATTTGGCTTCGGGGCACTTCTGTTTTTTCTACTCTACCTTATTTTCTAAGGTTGGTCTGAGGTTACCTTTGAGTTCTTTTGAGAAGACCTTGCTAACCGAGCTGAACGTAGCCCCTGCTCAACTCCACCCTAACAATTGGGCTTTCATCTGAGCTTTCCACATCCTCTGTACACATTTTGGGGTAGTTCCAAGCGTGAACTGTTTCTTTATTTTTTGAGATGAAAAAGTCAACAAAAAAGGTGTGGTCTTCTGTGAGTGGTGTGGGGGGTAGAGGTCTCCTGACCCTGTTTCAGTCATCCTATAAGAACTTTAAGGGCTCCTTTCTGAAAGTTCAAGCGTTGCCCCAAAAACCCGACCTGCTGGAAGGTTTTCCCTTGTACTGGACTCAGCAACCGAACATTATTGGGGCGAGACAGCTCGGAGATCTCGAGCCGCAAGAGCGAGAGCATTGCTTGCTGCTGGAGTAGTTGAAAACTGTCTTTGAAACTAAACAAGTGCTGAGCTATGAATACCAGCCAGCTAACCTCAAGCTTTACATCGGTTTATTTTCGGATAATTGTTTTCTTCGCTTGTTTATTGTTGACCTCCCTGACTTTGCTATATTCTCCTGCAGAGTCAAGAATGGGCATGTCCAAACAGGATCTGGCGAGGCGTCTGAAGAGTATCCGTGCACCCCTCCTGCCTCGTCCAGCTGTAGGTGAAGTTTCTGCTCGAGTAGTCGAAACTCTGCGGATTCCTTCCGACGATGAGGAGACTGTTTCTGAATCTGGGCTTAAACGTCGAAAAAGAGGATTGATCACCCGAGCCACTACCGAAGCCATGGCGACGTCAACCCAGTCCCGACCTGAGCAGACAACCTCATCCATTGGCCCGCTACACCTCGAGGGATCAAGTAGTGGTGGTCAAAGTTTTTGGGATTCGTCCTATCAACACGTGTCGCACTCCTTAGCGCACAATGTGTTTGAAGGTGACTTGCAGTGTCTGCTGAATCAAGACTTCTCCTCAGTCCAAGAAGACATCTGTGCTTTTCTTCATAAGGCCGAGGTGTCCACCATCGCTTTGTGCAAAAAGTTGAACCAGATGAGTGTGACTGAAGAAAAGAAAACCAAAGAGGTGTCTGCTGCAAGAGTGGAAATAGCCAGGCTAAATGCCGAGCTAGTTGATTATGAGAGTTTGAAGAAGAGACTAAAAGAGGAAGAGGCAAGATCGGCAGAGCTTGGAATCGCGCTGAAGGAAGCAATGAGAAAATCTGACGAAACTGAGGCTCGACTTCGCCAGCTAGGAGCGGATGTTGAAAGAGTGAAAATGATCAGCTAGAGTTCGGACAAACTCTAGATACCGAGATAGCAAAGGATCTTTCGCCTGATACTCGCCCGACACTTGTCCTGTGACCAACAGGGAATCACTTTTCGCCAAAAGGTTATGGATTCCGAGCTCCTTGGCGAGTAGCATCCCAGCTATAAGGGCCTCGTATTCTGCTTGATTATTGCTAGCTCGGAAGGCGAAGTGTAGTGACTGCTCGATTAAAGCCCCTTGCGGATCCTCCAGGATGATTCCTGCCCCACTTCCTTTGGAGTTCGTTGCTCCGTCGACCGATAGTATCCAACTCGCCTCTAGCTCTTCTTTCTGCATCGGCGATGATGTCAACTCAGCCAAGAAATCAGATAGGACCTGGGCCTTGATCGGGTCGCGAGGTTCAAACGAAATGTCGTACTCGGAGAGCTCAATCGCCCATTTCACGAGTCGTTCGGAGACTTCGGGCTTTTGAAGGATCCGCTTTATGGGTTGATCGGTCATCACCGAAACTGAGTGTGCTTGGAAATAGTGGCGTAATCTGCGTGTGGAAAAGAGCACAGCCAGTGCTACCTTTTCAATCTTCTGATATCTGGCCTCTGCTCCTCGGAGTGTTTTGCTGACGAAATAAATGGGTTTCTGGTCCCCTTCTTGATCTTGCATTAGGGCAGCGCTTATAGCTCGGTCTGTGACAGTGATGTATAGTTTTAGAGGCTTCCCATGTATGGGTCGGCACAAAATCGGTGGGCAACTCAACTGTTCCTTGAGCTGTTGAAACGCCTTTTCACACTCATCGGTCCACTGGAAACCCTTTCCCTTGCAGAGACACTCGAAGTAGGAATGCCCGTGATCTCCAGCTCGCGGGAGGAAACGGGACAAGGCCGCGATTCGGCCTGTCAGCCTCTGTACTTCCTTCACGTTGGTAGGACTCCTCATGTTCATGATTGCCGAACACTTATCCGGATTAGCCTCGATTCCCCTTTCGGTAAGCAAGAAACCTAAGAACTTCCCTGCCCTTACTCCAAAAATGCACTTGTCTGGGTTGAGCTTCAGACCATATTTATTGACGGTGTCGAAAAGTTCCTCCAAATCTGCCGCATGTGCACCGGCCGTATTGGATGCGACCACCATGTCATCCACATACGCCTGCACCCTGTGCCTGGGTAATGGCTTGAGAATCCGATCCATTAGGCGCTGGTAGGTGGCTCCAGCATTCTTAAGGCCGAAAGGCATGACCTTATAGCAATAAGTAGCTGCTTCACCCATGAATGTTGTTTTTTCTTCGTCTTCCGGGTGCATGCCGATTTGGTTATATCTCGAGTAAGCATCCATAAAGCTTAGGAGACCGCAACCCGAGGCGTTATCAACCAACATGTCGATGTTTGGCAGAGGATAGGAGTCCTTTGGGCAAGCACCGTTCAAGTCAGAGAAATCGACGCACATCCGCCACTTTCCATTTGATTTGCGTATCATAACTACATTTGCCAACCACTCTGGGTATTGGATTTCTCTTATATGTCCTGCTAAGAGGAGTTTCTTGGTTTCCTCCTTGACTGCTACCAATTTTTCTGGTGCCATTTTCCTCCTGCGTTGCACTCGGGCTTTAGCATTAGGGTCGACATTGAGTCGGTGAGTGATCACACTGTTTCTCTGAAGAACTCCAACCAGCTCGGTCCGGATCGATGCGTCCAAACCGCCTCCTACCTTGACCTTCTTGTTGTCGCCCAAGTTAATTTCCTCCACCCCTCCTACCAGTTGAGGTCTTTTGTCCTCCACGCCTAGTCGAGGGTCGAGATCGGGAAAGTTATCTCCCTGAGGGCCACGCAAGGAGAGGGCATACATGGACCTTCTCACCTTCAGACTATTCTCATAGCATTTTCTCGCCACTGTTTGGTCAACCTTCAGTGTGGCGACTCGCCCTGCGTCCGTTGGGAACTTCACTTTTAGATGAGAAGTGGATACAACTACTTCTAGTCGGTTCAGTGACGGTCGGCCGAGAAGAATGTTGTATGACGAAGGTGCCTTCACGACTATATATCGCACAATTATCGTCTTTGCGGCTTCTCCATCCGAGAAGGTCGTTCGCAAATTTGTATATACCCTGACCTCCACAGCGTCTCCCGCAAATCCAACCAGTACTCCATCGAATGGCCGAAGCTGTTCCAGCGGTACGCCCAATCCGATGAATGCATCTTAAAATAACACATCTGTCGAACTGTCCTGGTCCACCAGAATCCGGTGGACCCATCGTCCCATGGCGATAACAGAAATTACCACTGGATCATCTTCATGTGCGACAACGTCAGTCCGATCTTCTTCACTAAATGAGATGGCGGGTGTGGACTTACGTGGTAAGAGGGCTGCGGTCATTACCACGCTTCGTGCGTACCTTTTTCTGCTTGCGGAGGTTGGTCCTCCTCCTAAGAATCTACTCGCTATAGTGTTCAAGTCTGCGAAGATGGACGATACGTGCTCGGACTTTTTTTTATGTTTCTCGCCATCTCGCTTCTGCTTTCCTCCGAGGGATCCTCCTCTTAACCTGTGTAACTGATTGGCCAAGGTAACACACTGCTTGGTGTGATGCCCATATGTCCGATGGAACTCACACCATTCTTTGATGTCTCTACCGAGGATCTTGCTGGTTGGGTCTGGCCATTTAAGGTCTTTCGAGATGTCTTTGTCCGCCAAAGCTTCTGCATGAGTCCTGGTTCTCGTAGAATTCCGTTTAGCTCCCGTTCCTCGCCCGAGTCTGGAGAGCGAAGCGCTAGCAACGTAAGGTAAGTATCTTTTGTCTATTTTCTTGGAAAAAGAGGCTTCGTAGGTACGCCGAACATCTCGCGGCTTTATGTCACCATTCGCACGCTTTTCCTGACGACGCTTATGCCTCATTACGTCCTCTGCCTCTATATGTGTGGTGGCCCGAGATCGGATCTCCGACAGAGATAAAGCGGGGATCCTCACTAGGGACTCGCTGAAAGTATTAGCACGCAAACCCTTCACGAATGCGTCCACTAATATTTCCTCGTTCGGGCTCGAGATGTTGGTACACGCGTCACAAAAACGGTTCAAATACTCTCTCAAAGTCTCGTCGGGATTCTGCCTTACGTCAAAAAGATCAGCCATTTTGGGCAACTTACTTCTGTTAGCGGCAAATCTCTCCACAAACGTTCGGGCGAGCACAGCGAAGGATGAAATTGAGGAACGTGGCAAACTGTCGAACCATTTTAAAGTCGTGCCTGCTAATGTTCCCACGAACACTTTACATCGCACCGCATCATTACCTCCTGAGACCAACATCTGTGCATTGAATGCCTTGAGATGTGCCTCGAGATCCGAGTTCCCTGCGAAAGAGGGAATCTTTGGGATGATGAAGTGTTGAGGGACGACCTCGGCCATGACAGCAGCAGAGAGTGGGTAACCTTCCTCCGGCATAACGAGCTCTGTCCACCTACTCCTTTCTTGCTCCTCCCTGATTTGCACGCGTCTTAAGAAATCGCCATTTGCGCGCTGGAAAGCATCTTGCCCTCAGATTGTCTCCTCCATCTGCCTTCTAGTTTTCGCCACTTCCCGGCGTGCTGCTAGATTATCAGCATTAACCTCCTCTGCACGCCGATGTGCCTCATCAACTCTGTGTCGGATGAGTTCGTTTTCCCGTCTCAATTCTATTATCTGCTGTAAGAGCTCCTTGGCGGTTGGTTCCGGAGGGGCGTTTTGCGCATGATTTGTCTGATAGTTAGACCCGTGTTCCAGACTTTGGACCATTGTATCTCAGATCGTGCTTTTTCTGGGGTCGGGGGAATCTTTATTACCTGACCCCACGGTAGGCGCCAAAATGTTCTTGCCGTACCGAGTTCCTGTATCCTTAGAACTTAAGGATACAGAGGTACGAGCCTATAGAACAGATCATGTTCAAGTAAGGTCGTAAAATATTGTCGTTTGAGAGGGAAAAGGCTTGAAGCTCTTCTAGCAGTTGAAAAACTTCTAGAACATGGCCCACGTGGCGCTCATTTATTGGTTAGGGAATAAGTGTCTGGAAAAGACAGGGACTCACGCGCGCAGGGGAAATGTGGCGACCTTATCTCCCAATAAAATTGTCCGAAAGCTCGGAGGGTTAGTGTAATGGCCTGGCGCACCCAAGTCCAACCCGATCTATGGGCCCAAGTAGATCGGCCCAACTAAGGATACCAAACGGTTCATTTCCTGTACATTCCAGAGGTTAAAACCGTGGAAGCACGACCCCGGGATACCCGGGAAGAGGCCATCACGATAGGCGATCCCCCATGACTCGGAACCAACTCGGATAATGGGCAGGATCTTCAGGACATGGAGGCAAGACGGTATAAGGGGCAAGGAAGGAGAGGAAGACAAATATACTTTTTCCTTAGAGTGACTTGCTATATTGCTTCTCGGTGTTCAAACGGGATCGGTACGGCAAGAACATTGGTTATATTATGGATCAAATGTGTTGAGTTGGTAAAAATAATATATCTTGAAAAATTCCACGTCACTTAGGATAAGCAAGAGAATGAGTGATATAATGGACTCTAAGTCTACGGTGTTTCTTGTCATAATCAAAAATATTTTAAGTTTGTATTTGACTTTTCTTATACTACTGTAGTAGAGTGTTGTGACGTTTGGATTAAATTCTTGCTTTGAAGGGTGTGAGTGTACATGGGATCAAAAGACATGGGGAAGTTGTGTGTGTTGTAAACATTTTCACATAGTGTTATTCTTTGGTTGTCATTAGATAACAGTCGGGGTTTTTTTTTCTGACTATGGAGCTTTCACGTTATATTCTTGAGTTGATCTTATTTCTCTATTGGTAAGGTGATTCTCGGGGGTAAAGATGGTGATATTGTTCATTGATGACGCGTTTTTCCCAACAAGTGGTATTAAAGTTTTTTGGTTTTATAGGATTTTCTGAGTATGCTTTGTGGTTGCAGTCTAGTCTAATCTTCCACAACAAAAAATATGAATTCCTTGTTGATGAATCATCCTTGTTTGTTGAAGTTGCAATGATAAATTTGATGCAAAGATCATTGTTAGTGTTATGTTGGCATGGTGGGTCTGCAACGGAATTCGTGGAGATACAAGGGTTGTGAGTCGTGCTGCATCCATAATGAGTTCGCGTTTTCAGGCGAGTGTGCTCCTAGATATGCAAATGAGGTTTCGATTTGTGCTCATGTGGATCGTACTATGTTGGTATGTTTCATAATTGTTTTGTGCGATTGAGATTTGTTTGAGTCGCAATTTGCGGCTCGCGTGTAGAGGAGGTGTTCTACGATTTGCATATCTACTCAGGTTTTTGCGAGGTGTAGCTTGTGGATATGGACTTACGTAGTGTGCGATCTGTTTCCATGGTTGTCGTGGTGGCTCACATGCGTTTTCCAACATTTGTGCGGAGGAAAACTTACAATCTATGACTATTTTAGTGAAGCATGATAGGTGCGCATCTATGTGCTACATTCGTGGATCTCCACATGGTAGACCTTGCATTTTTTACGATATGTGTGTGATGGATCTACAATGTGGTTGACGCTCTCTGATGAGGCAAGTGAAGGCTAAGGGTGCGACGATCTTTAGCGAGTGCATAAGGAGGAGTGATGGTGGTTCACAATGGATGGCGAAATAGGCCAACTCGATCCATTTTGGGCCAACCCATTTTTCGCCTGCGAAAAATGAGTCGAGTCGGGGTGGCTCGCCAACAAAAACCGAGCCAAAAATTGTAACGTGTCACGACACAAGGTGAGCTCACGGGCTAGTCCACCACTTTTTTTTATTTATAATTTTGTTTTGTATATATACTTATAAATAAATATTTAATCATATAAAAATTTTCTAAACTTCTAATTGACTAAATAATATTTTTAATTAGATAAATTAAAATAATTATTACATTTACATGTTAAATTACTATATTATAAATAATAGTTGGAACTTAATTTGTAAGTGTTCATGATTTAAATTATTATAGTATTGCGTATTTACATCTTCGCAATAATATAATAAAGAAAATTGAATTTTTTTAATTATTTTTAATTTAAAAAGTAAAAAAATAAAAACAAACGAGCTAGGCATGCCATGGACGGGCTAGGAGGGCCAAGTCAAAATGTGCTGGCAAATTCCAACCTAGCCCGCTCCGTTTTGACGAGCTAGTGCGCTAACCTGCGAGCCACAACCCATTTTCACACCTTTGTGATTCAAGTTGCGTGACAAAATCTGACGACGTGCGACTTGTTGCTCCGGTTAAGAATCGGTGCCATGGAGGATCAATTTTCTTCGGCAAGTATGTGGGTTAGTTGAAGGAGACTGGATCTGCTCCTGTGAGTTGACCGTCTACTAGTGTTGTTGCAGCATGGGTGGAGCTCAAAATTTCTGGCAACTGTGTGATGGATGTGTTGCTGGGTTTCATATGGCTCGCGTAATGCTGTTGTGTCGAATGTAGTGCACAATAAAGAGCGTTATTTTGGTAAAGTGTGGTCTGGGTGGTGCGCGATGTCTTGTTACTTCAGTGATGCTGACATAGTCTAATTTTCTTCTTCGGTATTGATGTAGGCCAAAAGTTGAAAATCAACCCGAGCAGGCTTGGGCTGAAGGTTAATATAGATGGGATTGGGTCAAAGGTTGACAAAATTTTCAATTTTTTCACAAAAATTTCTTTAAAAGCTTTTCTAATTTAAGTCATTTTTAAATATAAGTATTTCTAAGTATTTATTTATCTACTTTTTATATCTATTTATCTAAATATTTATTTATATATCATTTGTTGAAATATTTATATCTTTTATATATAATTTTCCAAAATATTTATTTTTTATTTATTTATATCTATTTCTAAATATGTATATTTAAAAAATAATAATTTATCTAACTTTTTACTTATCTAATTAATTAAATATTGCATAATTAATTTTAATTACCTCCTAAAATAATATTTTTGATTAATTAAAAATTAAGAAAATAAATAAAAAATAAAGGGTAAAATATGTTTTTCATCCCTTAATCTTTAGTGAAAATTGTAATTACTCATTCTTTGAAAATTTGGGCCACTTATCTCGATTTCAGAAGTGCGTGAATCTAGTTCTTTTAACCAAATCTTGTTAAGTTTCATGATAACATCTTAGTTGTTTAAATCATTTGACATATTTATGCTTCAATGTTAGTTAAGAAACGCGTTTGAAACATCAAATAAATTTAACAAAATTTGGTTAAAAGAATTAAATTTACACATTTCTAAAGTTGGAAGACTAAATTGGGTTAAAGTTTTAAAGATGAATTAATTCTAATTTTTATCGAAAGTTAAGTGACCAAAAACATATTTAACTAAAAAAAAGAATTAGCTCACAATTAAAATTTTCGTAACTAAATTCTGACTAAATTTAAAACAATATTATTTTAATAAATATAAAATATAATAAGGTTAAGTATGTTTTTAGTCTCTAAACTTTGATCAAAAATTGGAATTCGTCCATGTCCGAAACTTCGATACATTTTCGTCCCTAAATTTTAAAAACGAATGAATATAATCCTTTTAATCCAATTACGTTAATCTTTTTTTAGGTGTTAAACACATCTCCCAACATATATTGAATCGGGAATATGTCAAACAGTGTAAACAACTCCAATAGTTGTTAGAATTAATTCTATTATGTGACTCATTTGAAATATTATGATGACCTAATTGTGATTTAATAAAATATAAGGACCTATTGATTATTATGAGAAGTCATAATAAAATAAAATAAAGCTCAGCCCAACTTGATGGATGTTGGCTTATAAAAGGATATTAGGGTTCTGTCTCTGGTCATAAGGTTCTCTCACAATAAGCCATCAAGAAAGAGAGTGTGAGAGAGTAACAAAGACAAAAAGATAGTTTGGGAAAAGGAGGTTGAAGAACAGAGATTGAAGAACGCATTATTATTGGATCTCTCATGGATCAATGTTAGTATCCTATTATGATTTATGAGCAAAGAAAGTGTGATTATAACATGTGAGAATCACAAATCTTAAGATCCTATAGTAGTTCTCTATGATGAAGTATTATTGCATGAAAACTACAAAATAATTTACATGTGGTATCAGAGCATGTGTTATTAGATTTATGATTATGATGTTTTTTCCCAAATTGTGTTCTTCTGAAATTATTATAAACCCTAATTATGAATTTAGGGATTTTATGAAAGTATTAATCCTAATTATGAATTTAGGAATTTTATGCTATAATAAACCCTAATTATGATTTAGGGATTTTATGATATTATAAACTCTAATTATGATTTTGTAGGGATTTTTGAAATTAAGATAAACCCTACTTATGGATTTAGGGATTTTGAAAATTATATTTTTCACAATTGTATGAACCCTAATTATAAGTTTTAGGGATATATTGTTAATTGAAGAATTGCATTGTTATGTTTCTTTAATGTTTTTCTTTTATGCTTTAATTGAATTCAATGACATGATGATGAAAGTTTTTGTTGGTTACGTGTCCTTTGTGGGCATCGAGTTTAATGATGGATCAAACAAATATTTAATGTGCAATTGTAATGTTTGTTTCCGTTGTGCTTTAATTGCAAAATAAAAGGCTTGAATTATTATGAGAATTTCTTGAATTAAAGAAATTGAATGTTTGAATTGCAAATTCCATGAATCAATTATTATTGGATTAATTGTTTGTTTTTCATGGATCAAGTGTGGTGATATTATTGAATTGTGTCACCAATTAACGTTAATATTTTTATTATATGAATAATGTATTTTTAATTTACAATAATGTGTATGTTTTGT
>Ga0214543_1005746_pt1 | contig 22550 bp, 26 predicted proteins | sample CNSS2metaG_FD_160094 | JGI IMG/M metagenome (GOLD analysis project Ga0214543, IMG submission 160094) | Root nodule microbial communities from cowpea collected in UCLA plant growth center, Los Angeles, California, USA - CNSS2 | ecosystem: Host-associated > Plants > Roots > Nodule | place: USA... | reverse complement strand
ATCCAATAATCACAAATCCTAATTAAATCAATCTTTAAGCACAGAAAATTCAATTAAATCCCCAAATTTAAATATTAAATGAGGGCAAAAATTTGAACTCATCACACACCCACACTTATCCTTTTGCTCTCCTAGGCAAAATTGAACAATTTCAAAAATTTATTCTAAGGTATTTTGTTCCATATCTTCACTGGATTAAAGGAATGAATACAAATGGAAACAAATCAATCTTCTAGAAATCATGTTGTCATGCACATACAAATGGATAAAATTCTGTTTTTCACTCATGAATTAATCTTTTGGGTTTACAAGATAATCAAATATGAAACAGAAACACTCAAGTTAAATGTATATTTTCTCACCAAAATTCGTTCAAGTGTTTTGGCTTGTGTTTTCACTCAAAATACCCATGCAAGTAAACACTCTCAATGCTTAGCAAGACTCTAATATTCATAGCTTTCAGAAAACATGCATTCAAAAATCATGAGGAGTTTTCACAGGTTATAATGAGGCCAAGGCAAAGGTAGGAAAAACTTTAGGATTTGTGTGTTTTTGAAATAGTAAGGAAGAAAGAATTATAGGGCATAGTTTCAAAAACAATCCTTACTTTTTTTTTTCTCTTTTATCCTTTGTTGCTCTTTTTCAAATAGCAATCATTTTTCATTTCAACACTTTGTCATCAACAATTATTTTCCTTTTTGTCATTTTTATAACTTTGTGGATTTTCTTTTAGGGCCACGACCCATTAGTATCTGTCCTTTAATTTCCCAATTTGATTACTGTAGAATATTTGTATCTGGTTCATTTTGACTCTGTTACACATTTTAGATATTTGTATGAAGTTAGTTTTAAACTTCGAGACTGTGCTACGATATTATTCTAGTGTGACGCTTCCTTTAATTACGTTATTAATTAAATGGGGTGTTACATTTATGGTATCAGAGCGGTCAATCCTTAGGTATGTGGACTTGGATGTCCGCTTAGCTTTCTCTGTGTCTTTCTGAGTGTTCTTAGTTAAATTCCTATCTTATCAAGCCTAACCAAGTGATTTTCTGTGTGCTAGTGAACTATGGCACCTCATCGTAGGACCTCCCAATCCTCTCAAGGCGACGTGCCTGATATCGCTAGAGCTATAGAAGCGATGGTGGCTGCTATGACGCAGCAGAGCATAGCTATGATGCAGCAGCATGAGGCATCGATGCAGCGACAGGCAGCGTCGCTTGAGCAGCAACAGCTGGTGATGCAACAAATGGAAGCTGGTAGGGTAGCTGCTGAAGATGCCTACAGACAACATATGGAGGCCCTCCGTCAGCTGGAGTAGAACAGGACAGTTGCACCCGCCTTCGGTCTTGAACCATGAGCTGCAGTCAAGGAGTGGAGCCTGGAGGACTTTTTGAAGCACCACCTAGTGAAGTTTAATGGAAAGACTAGCCCTGATGCAACATACCAGTGGCTGAAGGATTTGGAGCGCATCGTTGATGCGAAGATGTGCCCAGCGAAGAACATGTTGGCTTTCACAATATACATGCTCATCGGGGAGGCTGAGCATTGGTGGATCAGCATGAAATCCATCATGGAGGAGCGAGAGGAGCCGATGACATGGGAGGCCTTCAGGGGGAAATTCCTCTCGGAATACTTCCCTGACAGTGTGAGATATAAAAAGGCGGTGAAATTCCTCCAGTTGACCCAGGGAGGGAAATCTATGGCAGATTATGCTAAGAAGTTCAAGCATCTCAGCCGTTTCTACACCTTGCCACTCGACGAAGAGTGGAGATGCCGTAAGTTCGTGAATGGTCTTCGCGGCGATATTCGCTTGATGGTAGCCCTATTATCCATCAAGGATTTTGCTGCTCTGGTGGAGAAGGCCAGGGTGATGGAGAAGATGAAGAACGAGGTGAAAGGTCACTTCGGGAAGGACTGTCCCACCAGCATCAACGGAGGGACAGAGGCAAAAAGCCTCAAGCAACCGGCAGAGTGTATGCCATGACCGGAGAGGAGGCTACAAGCTCAGGTAACCTGGTTATAGGTCATTGTATGATAGTTGGAAAATCTTGTTGTGTGCTATATGATTCTGGAGCGATACACTCCTTTGTGTCAGATGCCTGTGTGAAACGTCTGGGTTTGCCAGTGTGTGAGCTGTAGTGTGAACTGGTAGTGTCTACCCCAGCGTCAGGTTTGGTCAAGACGTCGTCCTTATGTGCTCGATGTCCAGTGGAGGTAGAAGGGCGCAAATACAAGGTAAATCTGATATGCCTACCTCTACAAGAGTTGGAGGTGATCTTAGGGATGGATTGACTCTCTGCCAATCACATTCTTATAGACTATCGAGAGAAGAGACTATTATTTCCCGACTCAGAGGAGCCTGAATTGGTATCTCCTCAGGGAGTAGTGAATGAGGTTTAAAGTGGCGCGTAGTGCTTCATAATCTTCGCTCGTATGGAGGTAGAGGAGAAGGAAGCAACGTCGGTCGTACCTGTGGGGCATGAGTTTGAAGACGTATTTCCAGAGGAAGTGCCAGGGTTGCCTCCCAGTAGAGAGGTGAAATTCTCCATCGATCTAGTACCAGGAACCGGTCCAGTATCGATGGCTCCATACCGTTTGGCTCCGGCGGAGTTGGTGCAACTCAAGAAACAGATAGAGGATGTAACATCCCTAAGGAATATTACTTATATAAATAAATAATTAAAGAAAAGAAATTAAAACATCAAGATGTTATTATTCCCAAAACGTGGGAGTATTTAAAATGTTCAAACATTGCGTCAAAATTATTAAAGTCGTAGTATTAAAACTTTACAATTTCCAAAGTCCAAAAACATAAATGATAGTATAATAAAAATCCCTAGCTTTAATCCCAGCTAGCCCTCACTCTGTCGCCTGAGCATCCTCAACATCACCTGTATCAACATCTGCTCCCGTATAACGAATCACACGATCATCGTCATACACAAACAGAAAGGGTGAGCTGATAAAAATAAAAGTAACATATATAATCACAAATTATAAATAAGACACCCATCTTAATTAACCTATTTAGTTCTTGGCCAATACCTTAACCCTAAGACTTCTCAGTCTCCAAACCACACAAATGGTTAACCTTGGACTCAGGAATATGATGCTCACACGAACCTGCCCGCTCGTGGTCCTGCCTCTACGAACCTCCCTGCTCGTAGTCCTGTTCTATGAACCTCCTCGCTCGTAGTCCTGCTCTACGAACCTCCTCGCTCGTAGTCCTGCTCTACGGACCTGCCCGCCCGTAGTCCAACGCATGTGATCCACCAGCCTCGTACCTCCCCGCACGTGGCATTTCTCAAGCGTGAGCACGGAACATACGAACCTACCTCGCTCGTATCCCCACGCGAGAGTAATTGGATATGAACCTCCTCGCTCATATCATCACATGTTATCCACCATCCATGAACCTACCCGCTCATGGCACAACATCTCCCGATCCAAGTATAGCATCATTGCTTAAAACGCAACACACACAAGTCATTAATAGTAGTATCATCGCCTGGCGCAGCCCAAGCGCCGCCAGGCAAAATGTGCCCCTACCGCCTGGCGGCCCAATTAGTACCGCCGAGCGCCAGTCCCATCCAGACCCCCTTATTGCAGGTCTCCCACCTAGCGGTTTCCACCCTACCGCCAGGCGCCATACTAGTAGATCACTCCTGCTGGTTTTGGCACCCAAAACTGGGGTATTCTTCAAATCTGGCTTGTTCAAAAATGGTATTGCACACTTGTTTGCCAGAACACTTGAATTTCTCAACCATCCCCACCATCAATTCAATTACCTAAAACTCATAACCTTAGGTCCTTGTATTCTCATCATTCAGTTCCCAAGTTTTCTATACATGCCAATGGCTAAATAAATCTTAAGAACATGGTTGATCCAACCAATTGCACTCACCCCAATCAAACAAAATATACTTCTATCACCGTTCTAATCGATATAGCACTTATACCAGAATAATTCCTTATCCCCACTGTCCCTAAATTCCAATCCCCTCCAATTCTTATACTCCACTAAACAAACATTTTACTTCATCCTTTAACTATTATTAATTGTCTTACTAAACACCGAATCATATGACCCATTATTTAAATTAAGCTATCCTCTTATTCCACCATTCTCACATATCAACTTATTTCTCTTCACTAAAAGACGTATAAGACATCAATACGTCACAAGCACACTTCCATGATCTATTTTCTCAACCTCCAGTTTCCTAACACACAAACTCTATCTCGGAATCGTAAGATACCATCTGATCCCATCCTGTAATCCTTTCCTTTCTTAGTTCCTATCCAGCTCACAAACTGTTATAGCTCAGCATCGTTCTTTTGATGATCACGGATGGTCTCCAATACATCACTAGTCAGTGTTAGAACATTGCATCTGATGGAATCTTCACGCAACTGTATACCTAGGTTCATATCCCTAAGCTTCTCAATCAATTCCAGCTCCTTCACCATTATAGCCGAGATATGCATCCTTTTCCGACTCAAGGCGTCCGCAACAACATTTGCTTTACCAGGGTGGTAAAGCAACTCAAAATCATAGTCCTTGAGGTACTCCATCCATCGCCGCTGTCTCATATTCAACTCCTTCTGATCAAACACGTATTTCAGACTTTTATGATCATTGAAAACCTGGAACTGGGAGCCATACAAGTAGTGTCTCCATGTCTTAAGAGCAAACACTACAACAGGCAACTCTAAGTTATGGGTAGGGTAGTTCTTCTCGTGCACCTTTAACTGTCTAGAAGCAAAGGCTACTGGCCTCTTCTCCTGCATCAGTACACAACCCAAACCCTGGTAGGATGCATCGCAATATACCTCAAACTTCTTACTGGTATCTAGAATAACAAGTACTGAAGTTGTGGTTAACCTCCTCTTCATCTCCTCAAAACATTCCTTACATTTATCCGTCCAGGAGAAAGGTTGATCCTTTCTAGTGAGCTGAGTTAATGGACTCACCATCTTGGAGAACCCCTCTACAAATCTCCTGTAGTACCTTGTCAATCACAAGAAACTTCTAAGTTCTGTTACTGTCTGAGGTCTCTCCCACTTCAGCACTGTCTCAATCTTCCTCGGTTCTACTGCAATACCCTGTGAAGAGATAACGTGTCCTAGAAACTATACCTTTTCCAACCAGAATTCACATTTGGACAGTTTACCGTAGAGCTGATGTTCTCTCAGCACTTCTAGTACAATTCTCAAGTGATCTGTGTGTTCCTCTTTATTCTGAGAATAGATGAGAATATCATTTATGAACACCATCACAAACTTATCCAGATAGGGGCGGAAGATTTGGTTAATATAATCCATGAAGACAGTTGGAGCATTGGTCACTCCAAATTGCATCACAACATATTCATAATGCCCATATCTCGATCAGGAGGCTGTCTTCTGAATGTCCTCTAGCTTGACTAAGATTTGATGGTAGCTAGACCTTAAATCGATCTTAGAGAACACACCTGCCCCTCTCAGCTGATCGAGCAAGCCATCAATCCTCGGCAGCGGGTATTGGTTATTTATCATCAATTTATTCAACTGTCGATAATCGACGCACAGCCGAGAACTCCCATCCTTCTTCTTTACTAGTAACACCGGAACTCCCCACGATGATGCACTGGGTTAGATGAATTTCTTCTCTAGAAAATCCTCGATCTGCTTTTTCAACTCTGCTAGTTCTGCTGGTGCCATACTGTACAGTGCTGCCGACACTAGACCCGCTCCAGGGATTAGATCAATTGAGAAATCTATGTCCCTGCTGGGTGGCAACTCGGGTATCTCGTTTCGAAATATGTCGACATACTGATCTACCACTGGTATTCTACTGATATGCTCTTCAGTGCTTATCTTCTTCTCTTGGGCCACTATCACCAAAGCAAGTAGATCCTTGCTTCATCTCTTTTACTACCTCCTGTGATGTCACCAACTCTATCCCTTTAGTTTCTTGGAATACAATTTTGTGCCGCCCACAATCAATCACTACGTGGTTGATAGACAGCTAGTCAATTCCCAATATAACCTCCAATCCCTCCAAGGGAAGCAAATGAGGTTCACCTTGAAGCGTCTGCCCTCTACCTCCACCAAGCATCCAATACAGACTGAATTTGTTGAAACCTGTCCAGATGCTGGTGTCGAGACTATCAACTCGCATCCCAGGTCATGAGTAGACAACCCAATTTCTCCACACAATCATGGGATATGAAGAGTGCAAAGCTCCTGAGTCAAAAAGCACTAACACATTGTTATTAAACAATAAACAGTAATCTAAGATGAAATTACTTGACCGGGTGGCCTCAGTGCTAGTCATGGCAAAAACCTGGCCTGCTGCTCTTGGCCTATCCGAAGATGGTGGCTGTGATTGAGATCCGGGGGTGGTCTTCTTATTAGGAAACTTGTTGGCAAAGTGTCCTAGCTGGTCACACGCATAACACTTACAAGTGCTTATACTGCTGCCTCCACTCCCAGCTAGTTTAGTGCAATCCCTCTTCAAATGTTGTCCTTCGCAGTTGTAACATCTCAACTTCTGTGATGAGGATGTAGGTCGACTGTAGGGCTTCTTCTGCTGTCTGCCCTCTGCACTACTCTTCTGAGGTCGGCTGACCCGACTAGGACTCATCTCCAACTGTTCCACACTTTTGGCCTGCTCGACCAAAACGGGAAATTCCCTGACTCTTAATGGCACGATAAAGTGCCTCAGTTCATGTTTTAGGCCGCCTTCAAACTTCTTGCAGCGCCATTCTTCAGTTAATGTCTGTGAGTAAAACCTCGAGAGATACTCAAACCTCTCTACATAGGCCTGCACTTATAAGTTCCCCTACTGTAGGGTGAGGAACTCGGCCTCGCGCTCATGCTTAGCGCTAGTGGGTTTTATAGACTTAGAACAACACCTATTAATGGGGTTTTCGTGTTTATATATCACAACACCGTTTTACATTTCATTGAAGCTTTGAAATCTCTCTTTTTGCTCTTAATTTGTCGTTTTCAGAATTCATAGGTTAGGTTTTTTGAGTTTGATGTTCTATTTCAGATTCGAAGTGGTTGATTGATCCATTTTCCATGTCTAGCTAAGTTTTTTCGTATTGGTTCCTTGAAGAAACTAAATTGAAACCATGAGGTTGATGTTTTGCAGTGCACTCCAATTCCTATTTTCTCTTCATCCTATTCAATTTCGTAGCTTTGAATGAAATGGAATTTGTAATGCTTAATCATGGGTCCATGTTTTCCACAATTTCAGAACCCTTGTCATGCTTAGTGAGTTCGGGTTCTACCACAGTTGCTTAATCTATGTGTGTGTGAAATTGAAAGAAGGATGTGTGCTATGCTTAATGACATAATGGAGTTGTGTTAATTTTCGCATAGTTGATTAATTCAGATTTCATGAGAGTAAATTAGATAAGATAATTGATTTAGTAACCTGTGATTGGTGGATTTTAAGTGGAATCAAGGAATCAGTACATTTTGAATTCTGTGTTTAATTAAGTTTCATCGTTTCTATTAGAATTTAGCAATTTTGTGTGAATCTGCCAAAACCCTCCCCCCTTTGTGTTATTGTTGTGTTCATCTGGAAATTGAAGCTTTGAATGAAAATATTGGTCATTGGGAGACGACTTGGTTCAATTTCATATACTGCATTTTATCTGTTTTAATTTGGTGGGGTACGACCTCTATCAACCACTTAAGAACCTAGCAATGGTTAGATCTTCTTCCTCATCTATCCCAGCCCTCAAGATGTACAACTCCATCTTTTGCCTATATTCCTCCACAGACATGGTTCTTTGCTGGAGCCTTTGGAGTTTATCCATATACTCTCTTTTGTAGTATGAAGGAACATGGAGAGCATGGAGGGCCTCTTTGAGATCAAACCAATATTCAATCTCGGAAAGGCCTTTTTTTTGCTTTTGGAGGACAAGGGTTGTCCACCAATTTAAGGCATGACCTTGGAAGCTGAGGACAGCAAGAGAGACACGTCTCTCTTCCTCAACCACGTGGCTGTCAAACAGTTATTCAACTTTTGCCACCCAATCTAGATATGTCTCAACATTGTCTTTTCCATGGAAAGGAGGCAAATCTATTCTTGTTTCTTTGGGGTGAGGAGGAACACGCCTTTGTCTCCTAGTGTGAGGACATTGCCTTGGAAAGGGGCATTGTAAGTCCTCCTTCTCGCCACTAAGATCATGATGATGTCTTGATGGGGGTCAAGAAGATCTAGGAGAAGCACGGTGAGGGTGTGGAGAATTCCTTAATTGCTTATATATGAAGTGCAAATTGGCTTGCATGGCAGCCATTTCATCCTTGATGTCACTCACCCCTTTAGTGAGTTTGTGAAGCATACGAGGGGAAACATCTCCCTCATCATCCGCACTGGTGTTATGGTGTGTGGGTGGTGGTGAATTTTGTTGGGTTTGACCCTTGCACGTGTAGCCCTTCTAGTGCTCATGATTGACATGATCTAACACTTGAGACAAAATATGAATAAAAGTTTTAAGAACACAAGTGAACCTCTAGGTAGGCGAGGTGAGTCTAAAAAGACCACTTAATAACCAAGGCCAATCCTAGCCAAGGCACACTTGGGCAAGTTTGAAAGAAATTCACACAATGGCTAAGTGCTAAATGATGAGAATCACTAGACACTAGTTGTCAACAAAGAACAAAGAAATCTACAAAACACTAAAGACGGACCCCTAATTGGCCAAAAATATGTAGAAAGTTTGGTCTCAAAATTTTAAGCCACTAAACAACGTGAAAACTTAAATATAAGTTATACGGCCTAATGTAAGGTGAGAAAGCACTTAGAACTTTCAACACACTTACAACTAAAAGCGAATTACTAATGGAGGATAAAGGTTCTACTTAGGAGATGAGATTGAACACCTTGTGGTTCCCCAAGACACCTAAGTAGGCCAAAATTACAAGTTCAAATAGAGTTAAAATTGGTACACAAAATTTTAGGCAAAGAGGTGCAACCCGAGAGCACCAAACTTTTAGAGAACTTTGAGTAGATAATGAGGCACAAAGGATGCTCCAAATTGACCAAAATAAGTGACCAAATTGTAGAAAAACTAGTAAACTAAAAAGATGCAACAATTACAAGGCACAATGCCCAAGAAAAAAATGGTTGAAATTGGTGTTGGAAGCTACTCCCGAGGCTAACTTAAACACCACAATTTTGGACAGCAAAGTGATACACTCCCAAGAGCACTATGGTGCCAAAAGAAGCCTTAGTTGATGGCTTTGAAGTATACACCAATTGGAGGAATATTTGGACCCCTTGTGGACACAAAATGCAACACCAAACAGCAACAAAACCTGACCAAAATAATGAACAAAAACAACAAACAAACTATGCCAAAAGCATTGGTTAGGTCTCACTCAAGCAAGAAATTGATGGCTCAAAACTTTCCAAAATATGGTGAAGGTGAGAGGAAGAAATCAAGCACACTCTCTAGAGTTTTACTTCTCAACAACCACCTAAAATGCTACCTTAGACTAGCAAGCGATTTTGAAAACAAAATCACTTAATTCACAATCAAGAGCATTGAAGCCAACATTACTTGCCAATTGAAATGTATAATACAAGAAAAGCTAATAAGAAGGCTAAACCACATTGAATATGATTTGACAAGACTGAATTGAATAGCCAAAAACAAGGACAAGCAAGAAATTAAGGCTTGAAATAAAAGAAAGCACATCAAAAGGAATCTTAGAATCGAACTAGAATGGAATAAAAACCGAAAACAGAAACTGCAGTGGTCATAAAATGCTTATGGTATTCATTGCATGTGTGCCAATGTGAGGGAAGTAAGACACTCCAAATGAAAGCAATTGATGGAAATATGGAATACACACATAAACAAGCAAATGTATAGAGCAAGAGCACTAAAATTCTAAAGCAAAACAGCACCAGAAAATGTTGACAGATGCCTTAACTTTGAAGATTTATCATATTTTTTGCACTGGACATATTTGAATGATTCTTTTTGCTAATTTTTCATCCAGATGTTAAGAAAATTAGGCAAAAATCAGAAGGTGATTCGGTGCTACGAATCATTCCAGTTAAATTACACAAGAAAAGTGTGTGTTAGGACATAAGTGAAAATAACAGCAAATTGGCACTGAAAAACGTAGAAAGTTGTCTCTACCTAAAAAATTTGTATAGAATTCAATTCTCAACATAATTGAATGATTCTTGTTGGAGAATTTTCATCTATGACGTAGCTTCTCGAAGCAACAATCAGTTTAAAATTTGGTGCACTGAGTCACTCGTGACACTTCTCAAACAAAAGGTGTGTAGTGGAGAAAAAAAGGTTGAAAACTGAAGCAAAAGCAGAGTGAAAGTGGAAGATGTTCAATAGACAAATCAATTCGATTTGGAGCTTGATTATGATCTAGAATAAAGCATAAATGAAGATAAACATCTTAGGACACTCTTAGGAACAAACCAATAGGTGAAATGGCATTAAAACAGTGAAGAAAGCTGACTCAAACAACCACACGCATAACATGAAGCTTCATTGCGTTTTGGAGTGGAGTTTGGCACGGTTTCACTCAAGCAAGTGCAGAAAATGATTGTAAACGGTGGAAAATTGAAGAAACATGTAAAAGAAAGCATGAACAAGACATAGAACACAACTAGAATGGTGGAAATTGAAAAGAAAAAAAGAATCACCGAATAAAAATGACAAGAAACACAATGGAAGCAATAAAATGGTGCTGAAATGTAAAGGAAAACTAGTAAATGATGTGAACCATAGCAAGCAAGGAAATCTACAAATAAAGTGTAGAACACTCTTGTAGTCTCATAGTTGCATGGAAACAATGGAGAAACACAATGTAATAGACAATGAATGGTTAATGTGAAAGAGAAAAACAAAATAGAAAGAGAAGAAGATGAGAACAAGACGAAAAAATGAAGGAAACACAAGACTAGGAAAGAACCTTACCAAACCGTGAGAGATCATGGTTTGATGGCTTTTGATACCATTATAGTGGAGCTCCAAAGGTGCGGGAAGAACTCCATGGGCAGCAGAACTTGGATGAAGGAATGGAGGCAAGTTTTGAAGGCACTTGTAAGCTATGGAAAGTGAAGGAGGTGATAGGATTTCCTAATCTATGCTAGCCTAAGGAAGGTGGCTAGAGGTAGAGAGAGGAAATCTCTAGAAAGAGTGACTCTCAAAGGCAATAGAGGGAGGAGTGCTCTCAACTCAATTAGCATCTATTGCATAAAATTTCAAGAGTGTCTACAAATGAGTGAAATTTTGGCTTTTATATGAAGCCATTTACACATGAGAAAGGAGAGCCATTGGATGGAGTGGGCCTTGATCTTGACCCTTAGATCAAGCTTGGAGAAGGAGGAAAGGTCATGCCCCTTGGATCTTGGCTTGAAGAACAAGAAGGATTCTTATCCTTTAGATGTGATGACCAACCTTAGTCAAACCATGAAGCAAATGAGCCTCCTTGTCTTGATAATCTCGGCCATGTATGAAGAGAATTGGGTCGAGCCCAATTTGAACCCCATCTTATGTTCCTTTCATGTCTTATGTATTATTGGAAAGCAAAGCCCAAACAATGGCCCAATTTAAATCTACACTACTAGATTTACATGCACTTCTACAATTCTTTGTGATCTCTTTGGCCCATTTAAATAATGTGTGAAGCCCGTTGAATTTGTGATCATCTAATGGGAGACCCTTTTGAATCTTCTTCATCATTGATCTTGTAATTGGGCCTTTAAGTGGGCTTGCATTTGAAATGAGGCTTGAAGGTGCACTTGGGCTTGTTGGGGTCACATTAGTTTCCCTAGTCATGCACCAAAATACATTAATTCTAGTGGTATTGATATAACAAAGGGTAAAACTATAAGTATACTCAAACGAACTTCAAATGACTTGAAAATTGATAGGATTGTCCTTTGAGTGATCAAACAGTACCACAAAAAAATCAGCTCAAAACTCAAAGTGCAAGTATTTTTAAAATTTTTTCAAATGTGGAAAAATGAAGAAAAATCACAAAAAACATTGATGAAAGTTAGAAAACAGAATTTTTTGGAGAATCTGAGTTTGATAACTGGAAAAGCCAATTTAGAAAAGGTAGGAAATTAAATTCTACCCCAAATGCATATAAAATAATGCTGATTCCGATATCCAGAGCAAAAGTTATGGTCCTTTGAAGTTTGACTAAAAAACAGTCCAATTTTTTTTTTGAATCTCTCAACTCACACCATAACAGCTGCTCCAGCCAGTTTCCCCATCAAGTTCAAGGTCTTAGAAGTGGGGGAAAAATTTCAAGTCAAAACAAGCACCGTAGCTACCAGAACCAAGTCCCAGTATGCGAACGTTGAACCAAGTCGTCTCCCAACGACCAATATTTTCATCCAAAGCTTCAATTTCCAGATGAACACAACAGTATAACACAGGGGGGTTGGTAGATTCAGTTTTAAGACAAAAATTTAATTCGCAATGCATAGAAGTTTAACAGTTATATGAAAACACAATGATTCCTTGATTCAATTAATAGTCCACCAATCACAGATTACCAAATTAATTGTTCTATTCGTATTTGCTCTCATGAACCCTAAGTAATTAACTAAGCGAAAATTACCATGGATTCATTATGTCACTAAGCACAACAAATTTCAAGTAGTTAACACCCATAAATTGAAGCAAGTTGTGACAGAACCCATAAACATTAAGCATGAATACGAGCCATTAATGTGCACAAAACACAAATTTGAGATTAAGCATGCATCAAAAATGTATTTATCATCAAAACGCAATCTGAAATAGATGCAATTTCAAATACAACCAAAAAACGACCAACAATCTCATGATTTCATTTCAATTTCATCAAGGAATCAATCAATGTAAAAAGCTTAGCTAGACATGAAAATGGGGCAATTAAACACTTCAAAACCTAATTCACCAAAACAGAACATCAAACCTTAACCTACAAATTGTTCAAACGCAAATCAAGAGCGAAAGAGAAATTTTAAAGCTTCAATTGAACGAAAAACGTTGTTGTATAAAAACTAAAAACTCCATCAATGGGTGTTGTTCCAAGTCAATACAATCCAAAAAATGAGATGCCCAAACTACCAAATGAATTCAAAACGTAAATCCCACATTGGGTGCTATCAAATGTGCATAGAAATGGTAAAAACTAGTGCATAAACATAAAAACCGAAGAAAGCACCTCCATCCATGGACACACACCAAAGCTTGAAAATGTGAAAATGGAGGTTGGAAGAGATGAAGTGTGGCTGCATGCTCAGATGACCTAAAATTCTCGTGGTCAAATAAACTCTGCCACTACTATTTACAAAAATGTCATTACTGGTGCAGAATTACAAAAATGCCACTATTGGGCCTCAAATGTTGGCCCATTCACTTAGATGACGTGGAAATGACGTGGAAATGATGTGAAAATGATGTGTCAACTCTCTTCAATTGAATATTAATGTCCAAGCTCTAAAATTGCTTCACGCAAATACCTAAAAATAATTAAAAACGAAAATTAGGCCAAATAATGTGAAATTAACCTAAATTCGGAACAGTGGCCCAATAAAGCCCAACAGATGAAAACACACTAAGGATAAATAATTAAGCACTGAACAACTATCAAATGGGTAAACAAAGGTTAGTGGAATGGAGGAAAATAATGACTTATCAATAGGAACCATGGGTTTTCAAGAAGGAGAACTTGACCATGTATATATGAATTTGTTTCCTTTTCCATTGGCAGGGAAATCAAAGGAATGACTTAAGTCACATCCAAATCAAAGTTTGAACAATTAGAATGATGTAGAGGAGAAATTATTGAATTAATTTTTTCCACATTCTTGTTACATGAAAGCAAAAGCTAATATTTCCACTTTTAGGCAACGACCAGATGACCTATTCTATGCTTGGGAACGCTTTAATTCCTTATTAAGGAGATGCCCAAATCATGGATTTGAAGATATTTCTCAGCTAAATATATTTTGCAATGGTCTCAGGCCTGATACCAAGATGATTTTAGATGTAGTAGTTGATGGAACAATGATGAATGTAGATTGTAAGCCTCGAGGAATTCAAATAATTAAATAAATAATTATTGAATAAATGCGGTAATGGAAGTCTTTATGACATTAATTATTAGTCTTTATGATGTGGAAAAGTATTAGCTCAAATGGTTGATAGTACTTAGTGTGTTGAGAGGATTTGGGTTCGAGTTCTATTTGTATGCCAAATTGTGTATTAATTTTGAATTGTGTATTTGTTTTTACTATGATTGATCATGAGGAGTAGTAATGTAATCCTAGATTTATAGGAATTAGCACGAAACATGAATTGGTTGTTCTCTTGCTTTGTAATTGAATGGTTGTGTGTTCAAACCTTGCTAAGAACGAATTAAACTTTCTTTTTGCCGAAATTCTTTTTTAGCATGAATGTGAAAGGGCAGAGAAACCCTAGCCGCAAAAAGGGCAGCCTAGTGGGCAGGGAAGGCAACCAATAATGGTCTTTGAATGGCCATTAACACAAAACTTAATAGCATTTTTGGTTTTGGTCGCAATTAAACCTAATTAAGGTAGTTTTTGGAGAGGAAAGAGGGAGGACGTGAGAGAATAAAGGAGAACCTGAATTGGCAGTGTGGAAAGGCAGTTCTGAAGGTTGATTTGAGTGAGAATTCAGGAGATAGAGTCCATTGGAGAGGAGACAAGGGCTGGAATAGTGGTTGTGTAAGAAAAGTTCTAATTCTTCCAAATTGAGCAAGAATTATCTAGGTAAGGGGAGCTACTTTCATATGTTTAATTCTTGTATAATGTATTGTGCCTTGCTGTGACTCAATTGCATGAAAACAATCTCTTTTTAGTTGTTTTTTGTAAGTTTCTGGGCTTCTACCCAGAAATTGCCTAGCGGTAATGAGCGTGCCACTAGGCGACACATACTTTTGACCCTATTTTCTAGGTTCTGCTATGAACCGCCTGACAGTGAAGTGGACCCGCCAGATGATGTGCGATGATTGTTCTCATTTTCTTTGTGTTTTGTAGATTTTGGTGAGATGGTGATTTTCCAGTCACAATGCTATGTTTGTGTAAATGTTTAGCTATATTATTACTATTATTGAGATGCTTGCGAATTAAATTGGGAATGTAAAACATGAAGAGTTCATGTTAAAAAGGATTGATGAATGAATCTGACATTGGGATATAAGAGTCAATTACGATTTGGTTGGGTTAGTATGATGTTACTGGTTGAGTATGCATAAGGAAATTGATAAAATCGTGAACTATTGGTTCGTTTATGAATGACTGGATTTGAAGGTGAAAATATTGGTGTTCGCAGGCATAGAAAAACCTGGGTTATACCTAGGTATTGATGTGCCGCCTAACGACATTTTATTGGCCGCCAAGCAATTGCGGTGAACAGGTATGGTTCTAGAAATTTGATTGGATGGTTGAGAGATAGATACCAATGAGTTGGGTTGAAAGGTAATTATGTGTGACAAGGAGATAAAGGTAATTGAATAGGGCTTAGTGATGAATTAGGATATGCATGGAATGGGATGGTGTGCTTACGGTAAATTAATGTAGAGATTGGTAATGAATCCTTGATAATGGTTTAATAATCTAAAACAGGGAAAATGGGAAAAAGGAGGATAACTAAATTAGAAATGTTGGTTCCCGTGTTTATAGAGTTTGGTGAATTTAGGTATAGTAATTGCATGATGAAAAGATATATTAAAATTGGCTAAGTATAGGATTTGGTAATGAGCTGAATTTGGTAACTGAGATTGAGGTAAGAATTTGGTTCTGTCATAAGTTGTAGGTAGCCTATGGTTGTAGCTGTTTGCCAAGTTTCAATTTTGATCTAATTCTAATTGGATGAATAAAATGGATGTGTAACCGAGACTGAAGCATTGATATGTTTAAGGCATTGTGAATCATGTACGGTGAATTAAAGGTGCATTTTGAATAAGTTATAGGGCGTAGGCACTGCGTTGGGGTGCTAAACCAGTAAAATCACAATTACTAGTGTGGCGTCAGGCGGCACGAGGGAGGCCGCCAGGCGATAGGATCATTAGGGACATCCCTGGAATGTGCGACGCCTAGCGATAGACCCTGAGACAGTGGATCTGAATGCAACCTGGCGCCTGGCGACGAGGGTATCCTACCAGGCGGTCTACACAAGAATGTTGCTTGGCGACGCTTAGGCAGCGCTAGGAGATAGCTCTGCAACCAGTGATTTTTCTTGCTTGCGTTTTGTGTGTTGTGATGTGCAACTTTGACCAGGAGATGTTGATTGTGTCATGAGCGGGTAGGTTCGTGACTAGTGATGAATACGTGATGATATGAGCCGGGAGGTTCATATCTTGATGCTCTTATGTGGGGATACGAGCAGGGAGGTTCGCAGTTACGTGCTCACACTTGAGAGCTGCTGTGAGCGGGGACGTTCGTAGCTGGTGGATCAGGTATGTTGGACTACGGGCGTGGAGGTCCATAGAGTTGGACTACGGGCGTGGAGGTTCGTAGAGTTGGACTACGAGCGGGGAGGTTCGTAGAGGCAGGACCACGAGCGGACAGGTTTGTGGAAGCATCATATATCCTGAGTTCATGATCAATTATTTGTGTGACTTGAAGGTTGGAAAACCTTGGGGTAATAGGGTCTTGGCCAAGAATTAAATATAATAAAACACTTGGGTGTATCTTGATTTTATTAACTTATATGTTAATTGTTTATGAGCTCACCTTTTCTATTTCTGTTTGGCGATGATCGTGTGACTTGTCACACAGGAGTAGATGATATTCTAGGTGATGCCTAGAGACGGAGAGAGGGCTCACATGGGATTTGAATTGCATTTATATACAAGTTTAGTTTTCATGTAGTTCATTTTGAGAACTTGTAAATGATTATGGTTTCTTATGGATTTTGCTAATTTGAATTTTAAGCGCGTTGTATAAATTTTAAATTTTTCCCACGTTTGGGAATAATAAATGAGGATGTTTGAATTTCAATTACTATTTATTTATTTTATTTAAGTTTGCAGTACGGACGTTACATAGATGTAGAGCAAGCAATAAGAATCATTGAGGCATTAGCATCCACAAATCATCAAGCTCAACATAATAGGTAAACTGTTTAGAGGAAATGAGTGTTTGATCTCAGTACCACAGATGCAATCTTAACTTAGAATAAAATTCTAACTCAACAGATTGAAGCACTAACTAAGCAGATGTTTAAATTAAGTTGTTACAAGTTATGCAATCTTCTCCTAGTCATCAACAACCCATGAGGTGTGACTTTTGTGCGGACGATAATCCAAAAAGAGTCATTGTTCTTATCAGAGTAACTCACAAGTAGAAGTTCAATATGTGAGTAATCAAGGAAGACCAAGTAATTTCTCCAACAACAATAACTTTTCATAGGGGTGGAGAGATAATCAAAATCAGAATTTTGGATGGAAAAAAGATGTTGATCCTTCAAACAGACAATCTCCTTATCAATAGCAGCAATAACATTATCATTCTGTGCATGACAGAACAACCAAATTTGAGGGTACTATAGAAAATCTTGAAACACAGGTGGGACAGTTGGCTAAACAACTATCAAACCAACAGGCAGGTCATTTGTAACATCCCGATCAGATATTACGAATTTTAATAAAATAAAAATGGAAAGAATAATTAAACCTCATTTATTATACTTCATTTTCCAAAAATGTGGGAAATTTTAAAACATTTATATGAAGTTATCCACAATTTATAAAACTCCAATACAATATTCAAGTCCATAAATAAGAATAACATTGTTTACAAAGTTCATAAATGACAATAATGAATAAACTCCAATTAAAGCTTTTCCCATGCTATCCCTACTTCGTCTCTATGGCTCACTAGATCCACCTGCAACATCATCTGCTCCTATGTAACGCATACACTATCATCGCTAAACACAAGCAAATAGGATGAGCTAATAATAACATATAATAATTCAAATATATATAGAAATATACACTCATCAAAGGAACTCTATCCTTTGATAATAAGCCACATGGCCACCACCATGTTATCCATGATCTACGTCTTTAGATGAATACCTCAAGATACTCTTGCAGTCACACCTACTAGCCACAACTTGTAGAACACGTGCGAGAACCTACTACGGACCACACTCTGTAACACTAGGTGGAGTTCCCAATACGAACATAGTTCGTAATGTCACAAGACTACCAAACTCGTCAGTTAACTACCGAGGAGGGTAATCTTTTGGACCCATCCATACGAGCAACAACTTGCACACGCACACTGGCAACACTCGCCAATCCGAAACACAACTTAAGGATTCCTTGTGTGCATCCATCATCCTGAGCCACAACTCAAGATACGCCATTTCAAGACACAACTTAAGGAATGCAATGTGTTTAACCCCTATCCCAAGCCACAACTCAAGGGATACGTTCTGTGCCATAACTCAAGGAACATTCCAGCAAGTCGATATTTAAGGAATCACCAAAGCCTTGTAGGCCACGCACATCCAAAGCACACAAGAAAGTACTTTACCATGGACCCATGATATACATGCTTCCACGAACCTGCCCGCTCGTGGTCCTATCTCTACGAACCTCCCTGCTCGTAGTCCAACTCTACGGACCTCCCAGCTCGTAGTTTAACACACGTGATCCAACAACTACGAACATCCCCGCTCATAGCAACCTTCAAGTTTGAGCATGGAACATAAGAACCTCCCCGCTCGTATCCTCACACGAGAGCATCATAATATGAACCTCCCCACTCATTATCACGTGTTCACTACCAACCAAGAACCTACCCGCTCATGACACAACCAAGCATCTCCTGGTCCAAGCCCAACATCACAAACACACAAAACATAAACCGATAGAACACATTACTCCCTACGTTATCGCCTGGTGTTGCTTAAGCGCTGCTAGACGAAATACCAGCGAACACCGCCGGGTGGAACCCTCTAGCTACCAAGTGCCAGACAAAAACAGAGCCATTGTCTTAATGGCTATAGCCTAGCAGTTCAGTCCTCACCGCCGAGCGCCACACCCTCTAGGGACTTCCTTGGTGCTCCTATTGTTTGGCAGCCACCATTGTGCCGCCAGGTGCAATACCAATAACGACCCATTGCTCGTTTAGCACCCCAAAACAAGTTACCACACTCCCCACAATTCAACTTCACATTCAAATTACATGTTTATGTATATAACTTTTAGTAGACAACACAATTGCCATTACATACACATTCAAAGTCATATAAGCATACATATTTGCATTCATAATTTTACCCCTGGCTTCTCTTAAGTAGGATCAATTGTATATATAAATTTACACACATTAAAAATCATGAGTTTAACAATAAGCTGCATTATCACATTATCACAAATATCTCAATCGTACTTAATACGACTCATTGACAACCAGTATTACTTAACCTCCTTTACTTCTAATGTACTACACACAACTCAAGTTTCTACCAACTTTCCATGACCATTAAATCATTTTTAAACCTCCATCAATTATAATTGGTTTATTTTATATAATTATCACATGAAGGATTTAGCCTCACCCTCACAAAATCCCAAAACGCGAACGAACAATCACAAAATGCAATTGCCACTATTGTAGCGTCTATCGCCTAGCGATGCATACTTGCCACCAGGCGGCACATCATATTTTGGGTAGATCCAAGATTTTTCTCGTACCCGTGATGAACCCTAAACCCCCCAAATTTTATTTTAGTCAATCAAGCGCATAAATCACAGTAAATTCAGATTTTTCCCATGCATATTCATCCCATGAACTCATGCCATCTAAATTTCATCATGATTAACCGCTAAAATCATATTAACAATTTGACCCCAAACCCAACATGACCCCTTCATGCTTGATGCTTCCCAATCAATCACCAAACTCATACAAATGTAGCAATAATTATCAATCTCAAAATTTTATACATTCATGTTATGCCTAGAAACATTACCCAAGGTCCAACCATCATAGATTTCATAAAAACCCTGAAACGAATTAGGTACTCATGTCGCCTGGCGGAATCTCTCCTTGTAGCTAGGTGGTTCATCTCAAAAACCCAGAAATGGGTGCAACATTTAAGCATCGCTTGGCGGGCCTTCAAAGCTGCTAGGCGGTTTCTAGAAAATTTCCAAAAACTCGAAGATAGTGGAAAATTACTGTAGAATGGCATCTAAATCATACAACATACCATAAAAATTATAGATTTTAACATAAACAAACAAAGCAGCTCCCTTAACCTGGATTTCGTGCTTCCAATTGCCATTCTTGTAAACCTTGATGATAGGAAAACCTACTTCTTGTCTCCTTCCCCTTTTCCACATGTCAATAGGCTTCTAAATCCACTCGTAGCTCTCTTTTTCAGTACACAAGGTAGGTGTATGACTAAAAGTCCCGTGTTCAAAAAGGTTTGAACGCATGACCACACAATTATAATTAAAGTGCAAAACCAATTCAACAAATTCATGATTCATGATAATTCCTATAAATCTAGCATTGTATTGTCATGTTCAAGCGTTTATTATTAAAATAATAAATAATTAAAATAACATACAAATGGCATATATAAGACTCGAACCCAAGTCCTTTCAACATGTCTAAATACTCTCAACCACTTCAGCTAGTACTATTCCACGTCATAAAAGCTAGCATTAAATTACATAAAGGCTCCCACTACTCACATTTATTAATTAATTATTTATTTAATTAAATAAATTTCTTGGGTCTTACATCATTTTTCAGCCAACACTTAGACTAATCCCAATTAGCATTGTAAATCAATTTCTACAAGGAGTGGTAAAATTGTGGGAAGAGGGATTGGAGACAACCTAGTCGTGGAGAAGGAAGTCTTGGAGGAAATAGAAAATGAAAAGGAAAAAAAAAATGCGTGTGAGGGAGAGGAAGAAAAAAAAAGTGAGTATGTACATAAAACAATGACAGAAAAAGAAGAAAAAAATAAGAATGAGGAGAAAAAGAGAGAGAAAGGTGAGAAATAGGTAACAGTAGAAAAACCTATCATACCCTCAAAATCCTTCCAAAAAGGACAAGGAAAAGCAATTTACATGGTTCATGGACATTTTCAAGCGACTATAGATTAATATTCCTTTTGTGGAGGCTATGGAGTAGATGCCAACTTTTGTAAAATTTATGAAAGAGCTTAAAGGAGATTTTCTGAAGAAACAGTGGAGCTTAAAGTAGGGTGCAGTGCCATAATTTAGAAATCATTACCTCAGAAATCCAAGGACCTTGGGAGCTTCACCATTCTAGTTACAATTGGAACAATGCTAGTAGGTAAAGCACTTCATTTGGATGCAAGTGTAAATTTGATGTCTTTGTCTATGCTGCGAAGAATAGGAGATATGGAAGTAAAGCCTACGAGGATGACATTACAGCTAGCTGACAGATCTATGAAATATCTATATGGTGTGGCAAAGGATGTCTTAGTTAAGGTTGACAAATTCATGTTCCCAATTGATTTTTTGGTGATGGATATTGAGGAAGACATTGAAGTTCCTCTAATACTAGGAAGACCTTTCATGAAGACGGTTAAGGTCATTATTGATGTTGATGATGGCAAATTAAAGGTCCGAGTGTAGTATGATGAAGTAAACTTTAATGTATTTGAAGCAATGCAACACCCTAAAGACAAGCAACAATGCTTAAAAATGGATGTGATAGATGAAATTTTTTTATTAGCCAGGAAGCAATTGACAAAGGCAAGCCCATTGGAAAAAGTCTTAATTGGTGTTTGTGATGATTTGGAGGAAGAAGATGAAGAGAGACTTGATGAATACTTGACACATTTGAATTCAACAAAATAAATTACATTAAATGAAATACAAAATGAGAAGTTGCAGCAAGAGAATAAAACTGAAAGTCAGAAGCTAGAGCTAAAGGTATTGCATCCTCATTTAACATATGTTTTTCTTATAAATGAAGGGAACAAACCAATGGTCATCAACAATGCTTTAATGGCTTTTGAAGAGGAAAATGTGATCTCAATTCTTAAAGCCAATGAGGGTGCAATAGGTTGGACTTTATTTGATCTCAAAGGAATCAGTCCATCCTATTATATGAAAAAAATTCACATGGAGCAAGATTACAAGCCAGTAGCACAACCTCAAAGGCAATTGAATCTGACCATGATGAAGGATTAACTTGTTCCTTTTTAAGATTATTGAATATGGTGTGAGTTGATTAAGAAAACTAAGTGAAATCCCCACTGGACATTAAGATAGCAAGCTATCTAGATGTGAAAGTTCCTTTCACAAAGCTTAAGAGAAGAAGATGAGGGATTGATTCAAAATAAAAAGGAAATGGAAAGCACATAAACCATAGAAAACCAAGAATAATTAAAGGAAGAAGAAAACATAAAATGGAAATGAAAGAAATGGTAAAAAATGTGAGAAGCACGCCACTACAAGGCTAGGCTAGAAGCCATGGCAACCTTGAAGATGAGTGGATGTGTGCCGCCACTTGCTATGCAAGATAAGGCTTAAAAGTATTCACT
>Ga0214543_1005743_pt1 | contig 22556 bp, 6 predicted proteins | sample CNSS2metaG_FD_160094 | JGI IMG/M metagenome (GOLD analysis project Ga0214543, IMG submission 160094) | Root nodule microbial communities from cowpea collected in UCLA plant growth center, Los Angeles, California, USA - CNSS2 | ecosystem: Host-associated > Plants > Roots > Nodule | place: USA... | reverse complement strand
TATATATATATATATATATATGTTAAGATATTTCAAACCTTGGATAAATTTGACATATATCTTTTGTGATATTTTTGAATATAATACATTGATTTGATACATATGTGATATTTTTAGATCTCGTAAACTGATGTGATATTATTTTGTTAAATCATAGGATATGTGTGGTTGTGTAGTTTCTTCAAATGTAAATGCAAGGTGAGTATTGTTTTATAGAACAACTTACTTTAAAGAAATTTTTGTATGGTTAAAGATATCGACATAAATACTTATTATATGATATATTAGATTATTAATTTTTTAAATTATTATATAATACAGTTAGATTACTAATTTTTGAATGTGGTAAAATTATTAATATAATTATTATTATTTTAAAATAATTTAAATAAAACTAATAATTGAGACATTGGTTATAAAATTTATAAAAAAATGATTCATAAATAATTTTTAAAATTTTAATTATTTTAAAATTAATTTAAACAATTTTTAACAATTTTAACCGTTAAATAGTAATAAAATATAATATTTTATGATAGTTTTTAATCGTTAAAATAAAAAAAAATTATAAAAAATAAGAGTTAATTTTGTAGAAATTTTTAGCTGTTAGTATATTGTTTTTTAACAATAATATTAGCGGTTAATTTTTTTTTTGACATATGTAATTCTCATTATTTTTTAATCGTGAAAAATTATAATTTATAACAGTTTTTAAATGTTAAAACTTGTAATCTTAACTTTCACTTCACTTTTTATAGTGATTTTTTTTATGTGTATAGAAGTAAAATGTAAAAGGATTAAAAATTTATTTTATGTGTTATGGAGTGACAAAAACAAAGTTGAACTATTTTAGATATACCAAATGTTTTTTTTTTACCTAAAGAAAAATATGCAACAAAAATCTTAACAGCGTCAAATTTTGAAAACAACTGCGCGACAATAAATGATGTATTTAAATGTTTGACTACAAAGTTTTGTGCCAGAATCATGTTGTAAGAAATCTTTTCGTGAAGCAAATCAATTTCACGGGATGGATTTCAACGTGAGTGAATGGCTCGGTTTTATTTATATATAACGTGATGTTTTTGGGTCAACTATATAAACTCATTTTTAATCTTAAAAAAATAGATCAATTTTTCAAGAAAAACATACAAGTGTTACATACGATAAGGAGTTTCTTGTCCAACTCGTACTCTAATCTAAACGATGAAAACTTTAAGTTTAATTAAGCTTTAAATCTTATATAAATTTTATTATTTTCAATGAAGTTTATATTTAATTTCTATGTTAACAAGATAATAATGACGTGATTTTTTTTTTGTGTTTCTGTTTTTAATTTATTGATTAATTTGTTTATTCTCTTCTCATTTATTTTTTCAATTTGCTGATTAACTTATTTTTGGAAATGAAACGAGCAACTTGTTCAATAAATTATAAAAATTTGAAGAAAGAAATAATGAGTTGATCCAAAGATTAGAATAAAAATAAAAATAATGATTGTATTATTCCATTAACAATAAAATAAAATTATAGCATCTTTTAAAAAAATAAAAACTATTTTAAGTGCTGAAAAATTGTAATTAATTAAAAATATTTATATTTATGAAACATTTTAAACACCATGGAATTAATTTGATTGATTTAAAAGCTTTTGTACTGAGTTTTGTAAATAATCACCTTTTAAACAAACTCACCTAATTCAATTTACATTATTTTGTATTCGATGTAACTTTTAAAAGTGAGACTATCTTAGAGTATAAATGAATGAATGAATTGAATTAAATTTTCAACATAAAAAATTCCTTGGACTTTCAATCATTAATATATTATTGGATCAACTAAACAGATGAACAAATCGTGCATTTTTTTCCTAATTATATTTTATTATTTAATTATCTTAAAAGTCAAATGAAGTACAAATAACAGGTTGACTAATTCAATCACATTCTATCGTGAAATAATAAAACATCTGCTGAGAAAGCTTTTAATTGTGATTTGTTAAGTAAATTGATTAATTAAACATTAAATGTGTAGATTAGGTTAAAATATAAATTTGGGTTAGGTTTTGAACGCCGCCGGATTATAAAGTTGCGGCAATATGTTGACTTCGTTAACACTTTGTTGACTATTATTTCATGTAAGTTTCAAGTATTCATGTGTTTCATGGATGTTATGAATATTTTGCTCATTGAAGTGGAAATATGAGTGAGATAGGAATAAAAAATAAAAATAAAAGCAGAGAAAGTAGTGCGCATGATAAATAATGAATAAGAAAATTAAATGAAAGAAAAAGTATTTATAAACATTAAGAATTTGAAAAAAAAAAAGATATGTTAAGTCATCACTTAAGGCAGCAAACACTAATTAATTGCTTAACTTTATAGTTTTTATGTATTAATTTGTATATCGTGGAGTTTTTCTAAAATCAGTGTTTTTAACTTTGTCATAAGATTAAGAGCATTAATTAAAAGTGTTATAGATTTTATAGTGGTTGTTAAATCAAATACAACTGTGAAAATGAAAAAGCAAACAAACACTGTATATTGCTGCCAACAGCTGTTTTTAATGTGACATGCCGTTTTCTTCTATTCATCGTTTCTTTTTCCGTCAGATCTCTTTTCCTTTATTTTTCCGACCTTTCCTTTCCCTTTTTCCTGTTTCCTTCACGTCAAAAATAAATAAATAAAAATATTCCATGTGATTAAATAAGATTCTTGCATATTCCATCCAATCTAATACTTTTGTAATTATTAGACGACAAAGTTGAAAGTTGAAAGCTCATGGTTGACGATCATAATTAATAATTGTATTTTTATATTAAATTCTAAACTTTTTTTTTTTTATTATTATTATTATATATATATATAAATATTTAATAATTTAAATGGAGACGAGAATTAGCATAATACGAGAATAAATATAAGTAAATATATACTTAAATTTCTATCTTTAGTTCAAAAAAATCTGATATTATCTGCATTCATACCCACTCAATATAAAGATTTTTTAGAAAAGAAGACGAGTTCAAATAATATGCATGAGGACAGTCATTTTTATTCTTAATATTTAGTATATGCATTTGATTATATTAGCTTTATAAATTATGTGCTTTTTCTTTTGTTTCATACTTATGGGAATTATCTTTGTTTTCTTATATAAAATAATAATATTTTATATATCAAAAATAAATATTGAAGGTTGAAAGTAACAAAAAAGTCAAATAATCTCACATAAGATGAAATCGTGTATCATGTACTCTTCTTTATTACGCCACATGCTTAAAATATTCATAATATTCAAATTATTGCAATTTTCAAATATATTTTAGTGCAAATATAAATTTAAAATGTAAAGATAAAATGAGAAAGGAAAAAGTTTCATCTACACCTTGTAATATTTTTATCTCTGTTCACCAAATAAATCGAAAAAATATCCACGATTTATATGTTAATTTTTTATTTTAATAATAATTTATTTTTTGAAATTTTCCTCCTTAACATTTATAGGATACTGGAGTAATGTATTATTTTTATTTAACTCTTCTTTTAAATAAAGCAAAAAAAAAATGATTTATTAAGTTACAACTTTAAAACGGTAATAGTGAAATATTTTATATAATCATGCAAGTAATAATGTTTTTTATACAAGAAAACTCACACTTAAAGATAATTTAAAAAAAAACGTACATTAATTAAATAAATGGTTTAATCCCAAACAAGTCCCGATTTTCATTAAAAAATCTCAAATGGATCCTCAGATTCTAAGGCATCTCAATTTGATCATATTTTTAAAAATTTGTTCCAATTTGATCCTTTTCGGTAGGACATTATTGACGATGTTAAATGTGTGTCATGTGTCAGTTTGTGATTATTTTATATTTTATTTTTTAATACTTTTTTAATATATTTTTTTAATTTCTAAATCTGTTTAAATGTTTTCGTTCTTAAAAAAACAACTGAAACATATCAAATTAGGGTTTTGGCATGTGTCAATTGTGATTTTTTTAATTTTTTAATTTAAAATAAATATAAAAAACACTACGTGTCGACTCATGGTGCTGTCACGTGTCATTGTTTATGTGAAAAATATCGATTTAGTCACTGTATTTGTTATTTTGTCTCAATTTAGTCATAATTTCTTTTTAAACTGGAGTAATCTCCTAAATTCCAGATTGAGAACAAATTTAACTTTTATATAAATATTATAATAGATATTTTTAACCAAATTAAGTTTATTTAAATTTAAATTTTTCATTTAAATTTATTTAAAATTTGTTTTAATAATTTCTAGACAACTTTATAAATTCAAATGTAAAATTTTAAAATAATCTTATAACAATTACAAAATTCAAATGTAAAATTTAAATGCTTGTAATTGTTATAAAATTGTTTGAAAATTTTACATTTGAATTTATAAAGTTATTGTCTATAAATTATTAAAACAAATTTTAAGTAAAGTTCAATGTAAACTTTACCTTTTGTTTGGATGAAGCATTTCAACAATGCTAAGAAATTGAAATGCATTGTATTTGAATTGCTTGCAATTAAATTTCTTTCATTTTCTAAATAACTTGTTTGACTAAAGAAATTAGAATACCTTACATTTCAATTTCTTGTTTGGATAAAGTAATTGAATTTTTTGTGAAATAAAATTTCATTTTAACAATATTTATTTTAGGCTTAATTATGTTTTGAGTTCATGATAAATTTGGAAACGGGTTTGAAGACCCAAATGGGTCGGGCTAACTCGACGACTCAGCCAGGCCGGAAAACCCAAACGAGTTAGGTTGGGTAGACTTGACGATCTAGACAAGCCTAATCAGCCTGATGGCCCATATAGGCCAGTCATGGTCATCAAGTTCGTCAAACCAACCTGACCCAACTAGGGATGTCAACGGGGCGGGTAGGGTACGGGTAGTAGCTCCCCCGTACCCTACCCGCTAGATAAATATCTGCCACGTACCCGTACCCATATCCGTCGGGTATCCGTTATGCGGGTACCCGTCTATTTTTTTCATACCCGTGAATATCCACAGGTACCCACGAGTATTTACAAAATTATTTAAAAAATAAATATTTAATCATAAATTCAGATAAAATAAAATACATCACTGTCATAAGTTATAAATAAATTTTAAACTAACTCAAGTCCAAATAATTATAAAAATAAATATAAAATGACGTTCAACACGATGGAAATTCTTTAATTAGTTTTTTGATCAACAAGTCCACTTTCTCCGATTGATTCCTGAAAAATAATCAAATAATAAACCTCAACTGTCACGTGCCAAATATTCTTATTTTGATTCTATCATTTGACAACAAGCATACCATAAACGTCACTATCTATATATGGTTTGATGTATATGCCCAATTTCAAAGAAGGAGAAGAGAAAAATGTTAAGGGATATACTTAAAAGAAGACAACGTACCAATACTTGAAGTTGGAAGAATGAAGACAGAAGACAAGATGTGCAACTTATAAAAAATTAGGACAAAATATTTTTTACAAATATATATATATATATATATATATATATATATATAAGGGTATTTTTGTGAATTAAAGTTTAGCGGGTACGGGTATCCACGGATACAGATACTATGATACCCGTACCCGCCCCGTTAACATGCGTGTATCAAAAATACCCGTATCCACGGGTAACTGGTATCCATTTTTAATATCCATTTCTTATCCATTACGGGTTTTATCCGCGAATACCCACGGGTACAGATATTTTTGACATCCCTAGACCCAACTCATCTAGGTCGTTGGCCCGACTTGGCCCCACTAGGTCGTCGGGTCCTTCCGACCCATATGGGTTGTCAGGCCCGTTTGTGTCATTGGGCACACCCGACAAGTCTATGTCAATGGGCCGGCTCGACTTGGCAAGGTCATCAGGCCATTCAGTATCGCTCGGGTTGTCGGACCCATCAGGCTCGTCTAGGTCATCGGGTCGGTCAGGCTTGTTGGGTCAACGGGTCGGTTGAGTCGTTGGGCCTGCCCGACACGTCTGGGTCGTCAGGCCCGCCAAACTCATGTGGGTCATCAAACCCACTAACTCATCTCGGTTGTTAGGTCTATTCGGCCCATCTCTGTCTTCGAGCCCACTCGACTTGTCTAAGTCTTCAGTCTTGTTTGGGTCATTGGGCCCGCCCGACCTGTTGATGTCGTCGGGCCAACCTGGTCTATTTGAGTCGTTGGGCCAGCTCGACAAATATTGGTTGTCGGGCCCACCCGGACGGTGTGGCTTGTCGAGCTTGATCAACCTGTTTGAATTGTTAAGCTCGCCTGACCCGTATGTGTTATCAGGTCACCCCAATTCGTTTGGGTCATTGGGCCCACCTGAATCGTCTGGGTTGTTGGGCCTACTTGACCCGTTTGTGTCGTCAAGTTGGTCCGATCCGTTTGGATCGTCTGGCCAACCCAGCCTGTCATGATTGTCGGGTTTGTTGGGTCCGTTTGGCGTTGAGTGAGAAGAACTTCAAACACACCATTAAGTTTAAATAAACTTAATTTGGTTAAAAATATCTATTATAATAAAAATATAATTATAATATTTATATAGAAATTCAATTTGGTATCAACTTGGAAGGAAGGAAATTACTCTAGTTTAAAAAGAAATTAGGACTAAATTGAAACAAAATAACAAATAAGAGACAAAATTGAGATTTTTCATATAAACAATTGACACATGACAATTTTTTCTATAATCTTTTTTTAAAATTAAAAATTTTAAAAACTTAAAAAAAAAACTATAAGCTAACACTTGGCAAAACCCTATTTTGACTCATGTCAGTTGTCTTTAAAAAAAAAATTTTTAAAAAATGAAACAAAAATCACGAGTTGACACGTGGCATACAGTTAACGTCGTCAATGATGTTCTAATGGAAATAATCAACGAATTTTCAAAAATATAGAATGTTATTGTGATGACTTAAAACCATATGACCCAATTGGGGTTTTTGAACGAGAACAGAGACCTTCCGTGAGATTAAACCTAAATAAATTTATTATTATTATTATTTGAACGAGATTTATATATCGATAATGAATAAGAGATATAATTATATTTAGGTTTAAATACACATTTGGTTCCTATCGTTGTGTTGGTTTAATTTGGTCCTTAGTTTCGTCTTACATTCATTTAGGTTTTCATTTTCGTCAATTTAGGTCAATTTGACATTTTTTTATCAATGATGTTTCAATAGTTAACGTTAGCTAACAATGCAAACCATGTGTCAATTCCTTTATTTTATTTTTATTTTTTTGAAAATTCCAATTTTTTTTTTTAATTTTTTAACTTAAATTTTTAAAAAATTATTCACATGTAAAGTCGCACTTGTACCACATGTCAATGTCAATGTCTCGTGTCTGTGTGTTGTTACGTTATTTCTTTTATTCAATTTAGTCCCTATATTCGGTATTTTTGTTCAATTTAGTCACAATTTTAATTAAAATGTAACAATTCTACTCATTCCAAATTAAGAAGAAATTTATTTTTTTATAAATATTATATTATTTTATTAAAATTGACATTTTTAGTAGTTATTTCTTAAATTCAGTTATAAATTATTAGATTTAAATATAAATTGTATATAATTATTACATTAAATTTTAAAAAATATATAATTATTACATGAAATTTGAAAAAATATATAATTATTAAATGTTTTAGAAAAATATACTAAGATTTCTAAAATTGATATTCAAATCTATTTAATAATTTATTGTGTTTTAGATATTAAAATCTAAAAAATGTCAATTTTAAAAATATTAGTATACTTTTCTAAAATATTTATAATATTTTTAAATGTCAATTTTAAAATATTAGTATTTTAGAATTTAATTATTAGAAAAAATATTTAATAATTACATTCTAATAATATTTTAAATAATTGTATTTTGTTTAAAAATTAAATCTTACAATTATATTCAATTTATAATTAAATATAATAATTTATAATTGAATTTAAAAACTAATTAATAAAAATGTCAATTTTAAAAAAAATATATTAATATATTATTTATATAAAATTAAATTTAATGTTAATTTTGAAGAGGCAAAATTACTTCATTTTAATAAAAATAAAATAAAATAAAACAAAAATAACGAATACATAAATTAAAAAAAAAATTAAAACAAATAAAAAAACTAAAAAATCAGGAACCGAACTATAACATATTTTTTATATACATTAGCTATTTAAACACCATTAAGAAAAAAATAAATCGATTAAAATGAACGAAAATAAAGATATAATAAAACGTAAAAAAAAGTGGTTTAATTACTCGGATGGTACCCACCTTGATACAAGTGTGTCAATTTGGTACCCGCTTTTAAAAAAGTGTCAATTGTATCCCAAATTTTGAAAAAGTGTTTCAATCACGTCCCTTTCAGATGGAGTTGACTAATGTCGCTAGTCAATGTGCCACGTGTCAGTCTGTGGTTTTTTTGATTTTTTTATGGGTTAAATATGTTTTTGGTCCCTTAACTTTCAGTGAATTTTGGAATTAGTCTATTTTGAAACTTTAGACCAATTTAGTCTTTCATCTTTCGAAATATGTGGGTTTAGTCCTTTTAATCAAATTATGTTAGATTTATTTGACATTTTAAGTGTGTTTCATAATAGTATTTGACTTAACATTAAAGTAAAAATGTGTCAAACAGTATAAACAACTTAAATACAATCCTAAAATGCGTACGAACCATCAAACAAACCTACCAAAATTTGATTAAAAGGACTAAATCCACGCATTTTGAAAGATCAATGACTAAATTGGTTCAAAGTTTCGAAATGGACTAATTCCAAAATTTACTGAAAGTTAAGGGACCAAAAACATATTTAACCCTTTTTTTATTTCTTTTTAACTTTTTTAATTTTTTGAAAAAAAAAATAAAAAAAATGCCACGTGTCAGGTCTTTATGTGTGACATGTGGCATTGCAATACCACGTGTCAGTGTCATTATCAAATGTCATTGTGTTGATTTTGATTTAGTCTCATATATGTCTTCTTGTTTCAATTTAGTACATTCTTATGTGTATCTGATTCAATCTTGACCTACTTTTTTTAATAATTAAATCCATTTTTTTATAAAATTAAAAGTAATTAAGTATAAAAAATTTACAAAAATTAAGTATTTGATATTTATATTAAAATTTAGTCGTAAAAGTCATTTTATTAAGTCATTTTTAATAAAAAAAATTAGTATAACATTCAAACAAATAGAAATTTTAGTTTAAAATTAGTAAGAGACAATATTGTTCTATTTTGGGTTAAAAAAATAATAATTAACAAAACATGAGTACTTAATAAAAAAGTAATATGTTAAAAAGTCATTTTTAATAAAAAATATTAGCAAAACATTTTATACAAATAATAAATTTGATCTGAAATTGAGAGAAACAATATAAATATTAGTACTTAATTTTGTAAAATTATTTATACTTAATTAGTTTTAATCTTAAAAAAGTGGATTACAAAAATATTTTCTTATTAAAAAAATTGGGACAAAATTGAATCAGATATACATAAGTGGGTACCAAATTGAAACAAAAAGACATATATAGGGACTAAATCGAAATCAACACAATGGCATCTGATAGTGACACTGACACGTGACATTGCAATGCCACGTGGCACTGACAATGCCACATGGCACTGACAATGCCATGTGTCACACAAAGGGACCTGACACGTGGCATTTTCAATTTTTTTTTAAAAATTTTTTTAAAAAAATAAAAAAAACCACATTCTGACACATGGCTTGTTGATTAATGGCGTTAGTTGGACCTAATTGAAGCATTTTTCAAAAATTGGGATGCAATTGACACTTTTTTAAAAGCGAGTACCAGATTGACACATCAGTCTCAAAGTGGGTATCATCCGAGTAATTAAAAAAAAATTGATATTTAATAATATATAGTAATAAAGAGAAGAGAGAAAGAAGTGCGGAAGTTGTTGAGATATATCGAAAGAGATGTTACTCTTTCCAACCGAGAGACCACTTACTGTGTGAAATTAATGTGCAAAGAAAATGAAACAGAAAGGAAAGAGTATAGAATGCATCTCTGCCTATGCATGTTTTGGTCTGAGTCGTGTACAAATTGGTAAAGAAAAGGTGTGATGACACAAGCAGTGGTGGGGCCACCACCAGCTGGAATACGAGAAAAAACATAAAAACAAATTTTTTTGCCTCCGATCATGATGCCACAACTCTATGCTCTAATCTAACGCCTGCTTCCTTATAAATAAATATACAACGCCCTCAACTGCATTGCATCTCAAGCCATACGTTCTCAATAAATAAACGTCACAGAGACAACTTCCCCTTCCCGGCGCCATCTTCATCCCCCTTCAACTCCGACACACATAACAGGTTTGTCTCTCTTTTTTCCTCTTTCTTAACTCATTCCTCTGTGTCTGTCGTAAATTATGTCTTCCTTTTCTCTGTCTCTCTTCTCCTTTCCCCATTGCCACTTCTTTTTATATACCACAAATCTACATTGGGAATTTTCTCGGCTATATCATCGCCATCTTTTTACTCTTTAACCCTTTCTGATTCATCCTTCACTGCAATTTTCTCACTCCCTGCGCTCACTTCTCTACTAACGCTTTTCCAGATTTTGCACCCTACCTCTACCAGATGAATGGAATACAGAATCTAAACAACAAATGATTCACAAGACTAAAAATATTTACTTTTTTTGCTATTTTTTCTTTTGAGGAGGAGAGTCCTTTTACTTTTTCCTTTACTAAACAATGGATGATTAATATTTTATTCGATTCCATTCTTCTTTTCCACCCTTCTCTTTCTTTTAACCTAAACAGATACACTAAAGCTTAATATTAGTTAGAATTTGAACTGTATTGTATACTTTGAACTGTAATATACGATCGTCGGATTCGTCTACAACCTCGAGTATTGTCACTTTTTTGCCTACTGAAACGAGGTGAAGATTACATATGAGTAATGCTTTTTTAGACACTTTATTTCTTTTTATCTATCATTTTATGTAGTTTATTATGCATTTCTTTTTGTGTCACTAGGAGTTCAACATTATTTCAAGTGTTACTGGAAAACTATAGAAAGATATTAGGAATGGATGAATATGAGTCAGCGAGCTGCTACTGTTTGGTTATGGCCTCACATTTTACTTGCAAGAACTGCTTTTTTATTTCCATTAAAATCAAAAAATTAACCATGCCCACCCATCATTTGTTTTTTTTGATTTTGATTTGGAGCTCCTCTCATGGCTTTTTAATGTTTGTTTTTAGGAAGAGAGCCTGGATTGCTATTTCTTTTGTTTTTCATCGTCCTTTTCCTTTCGGAAAACGAATTTGAGCCATCAGGTAAATTTCTCAAAAGTAAAATTAAGACAGTGGAAGTGTATTAAAAATATGCATGTTGAGGGTGTGTTATTATGTTGTTTTCATTGTAGGTTTATTACTCTTGAGAGCTGTTGACTATCAATAATTGTTAAAGGAATAGTAGATTAGATTTTCTTTTTTAATTAGTGTGTTCATCTTTTTTTATATTCGATACTAGAGAAATGCGTTAAAAGATCTGATAAGAAATTTATAAAGAAGGAAAAAAATTGATCTGTCCATAGAATCTGCGAGCATGCCTGGGTCATCAGAGTTGCTTTATCTGATGTTTTTTTCCAAAATACACAAGGAGAAACTAGTTTTTTCTTCCTTTGTCTGATTTGACATCTTTGAATACTTGGATAGTAAAATGTCGTGAGTAGTCTGGCAAATCGATAAACATTAGTTTGCTTCTTTGCGCTAATCTCGCAAGTTTAAGGGTCATTAATTGACCAAGTTAATGAACCTTTGAGGGATGAAATAAGGAGAATCACTAATGAAACCGACATTTTTTATATTTTAAAGTTCTTGTCAGCTTTATTCAATTTATCTGTGGCTGAATTTTTAATTTACATTGGAAGGTTGTAAATTGAGATAATTATGTTTGTTTTTGGTTCAATTTTCAAATCACAAGTGAATTGTCTTGAACCTGAAGATGAATATTGGTCGATAAGAGTCTTATGTATTCCATGCAATTGAAACTTGAACTAATGTTGCAGATATTCATATTGAGCATAACTGTGATAAAAACTTAGGCCCATTCCTGGAATGAATCCATTGTTTGTCAAAGAATTTGGGAGAGAGTTTTGCAGTTCTATTTAATGGGCTGCTGCTATTCAACTTCAAAGAGAACCAGAACGCCAGGTTATGAGGAACCCACCGTTCTTGCATCTCAGACACCTTGTGAGTATCATGATCCATCATTGAATGGTAAATCCTTGCTGCTTTTCTGTTCAAATTTTGATTTGGCTTCTGCTAAGAACCATCAAGGTCCTTTTACTAGCTTACTAATCTTATACTCTTGGGGGCATTTCAATCTCCGGTTTCAATTCATAAATTTTCTCAATTTACTCAAAATCTAATTTCCAAATTTAGTGACGCAGTTCTTTCAGTTTCTCCTAATTACTGATAATAGTTGATTTTGACAAATTATAATCTAATGATAATGTATGGAAAAATATGGGTTTTCTGTTCAATATTGTAGAACTTTCTATAGGGGCATCGATGTATTGAAGTCTGATTCTTCACCGTATATACAGTTAATTTGCAATTCATATACAGCAGTACTCATTTTGCCACGGATAGTTTCTTGTTTTGTGTTTTATGTTTTTCCGCAAAGGAAAGGTATAGATGTAAGTTCAAGGCCAAGGAAATTCTGAATTAATTGTTTAAAAAGGAACAGAAATATTTTAAAGAAAAAAATTTTATGATCGCAAACTTTCGAGTTTTATGTTTCATACAACTTGTTAGAATGTTATTAATACAGTACCAGTGGATATAGAATCAATGTACTTAATCCTAATATCCTCTGTTATCAGGTTTATAACATTCTAGCACAACTGTGTGTTGAAACCTCGTAACGAGTGATTCGTCATTCTTTAAGAACTCAATATTAAGTTTCAAGCTGATAAAAAGAATCTTTCTTTCTTTTGACAGTTACTGTTAGTGAAGTAGAAGCCTTGCATGAACTCTACAAGAAGTTGAGCAATTCAATTATTGAAGATAATCTTATTCACAGGGTGAGTTAGGCATTTGAAAATTCTAGTTTAGATGAGATGTTCTTAAAGTTGGAACCTAAGTAATTTCTTTGACAATTTGCTTCTTGATCATCCTCTTGCATTCCAGGAAGAATTCCAGTTGGCACTATTCAGGAATAGAAACAAGAAAAATCTGTTTGCAGATAGGGTTTGTAAATCTAATCCATGTTCTATAGTTTAAGATTATTTGCCCATAAAGTTCACGAAGGCTATATGCTAGCTATACTTACAATATCCGAAGTTGCTTACTTTTTTCAGTGAAATCTTTTTATCTGATGTATTCTTTTGTTCTACATTTACAGTCATATCAATTCTTTTGACTCTCATCCTCGCACTGTTTGATTCTGATGCATACTCACATTTTGTTTCTCCATAGATTTTTGACTTGTTTGATCTCAAGCGCAATGGGGTCATTGAGTTCGGCGAATTTGTTCGATCATTGGGTATTTTTCACCCAAATGCCCCTTTAGAAGACAAAATTACTTGTAAGATTGACCTTCCAACATAAAATATTTAATGTTAATTTCTTCTTTCCCCTTAGTCTTGGAGTTTCCTATATGAACATATGCACTGGTTGTTCATGTTCAGTTGCATTAAAGCTTTTCGGTCACCCACGTGATACTTATCTCTCCTTAAATTGGGAATAATGATCTTGCAGTTGCTTTTAGGTTGTATGATCTGAAGCAGACAGGGTTTATTGAAAGAGACGAGGTATGGTTTTCTTTTTTTGTTGAAGTCACAACTTGAATTTCTTTTTCTGGTTATTGATTTAATGTTACATTATTGTTTATTTAGCTTTATCCATATTTATAGATACACATATTTATGCTCGCGCAGTATAAGTTTAGATCAACCAATTTCGCTCCTTAGCATAATGGTCTTGTTTATCTCTGCAGTTGAAGGAGATGGTATTGGCACTTCTGCACGAGTCGGATCTTGAGCTTTCAGATGATATGATTGAAAGCATTGTGGACAAGGTTCATAACTCAGAAAGTTTAGCTTATTCTTGTTACTTTTAAGTTCTGACATGAGCTTCCTTTGAACTTGGCATTCCTCACGATGTTGTACACCTTCTTACCCACAGACTTTTAGTGATGCTGATATAAATGGTGATGGAAAGATCGATCAAGAAGAGTGGAAAGCATTTGTGTCCAAACATCCATCCCTGATAAGGAATATGACTCTTCCATATCTGAAGTCAGTATATTCGTTCTCCATGAACCTTATTTTTTCAGCAACTCAAATTTCAGAAAACTTTCCTTTTCATGCATATCTCTTCCCCCATGTTTCAGGGATATTACGTTGGCATTTCCCAGTTTTGTTGTAAGAACAGAAGTTGAAGAGTCGGATATATGAATTTGGAAGGTTTTGGTCTCACAAAAGATGCTTTATACTATGTTGTACTAGTTTATAGTATCTTTGATTTCGTCTCTTGATATTGTTGCTGTCAAGAGATGACCTTAGCTGCGGTGCTAAAGACAAGAATATAATTTGGTCTATGGTTCCCCCTACAAAGTTTCTAAACCCGGTTTCGCAAAATGCGCAGCTACCAAGTGAAGTTCTTTCTAGTTAGTAGATAAACCTAAGGGTACGAGTTATTCACTTGAATTCTTAATTCCAATTCAAGGTTAGCTTGTACATGCATTTTGTGTATATATGCACACAAGAGATGAAACTAGGGCATAGTAACCCACATATATGTAACTCGGCCATCTTCTACTTTGTTGTAAGTTTGAAGGTATGAGAATTATGGTAGAGGATATTTAATGACCTCTCGTAGTTTGAATAACCGTTAACATGATCACTGTATCTGTGTATCTTGATCACTTAACTCATACAATTTGCTAATCATGGACTGAATTTAGATTCCAGTGTCAGTTTTTTATATGTCATGTTTTTCTGCTGTTTAGTCTTTTGCCCTGTCTTTGCATAACAAAAGTTGGAAGGATATATTTATTGTTGGGTTAAATATGCTTTTAGTTTCTAAATTTGAATTTTTCTATATACCAAACTTTGATAATTTTTGTTCTCAAATTTTATAAACGAATAAATATGATCTTCGACATTAACTTTTTTTCAACTTGTTAAAGGTGTTTCAAATGGACATTTAAGCCAATAGTGGGTCTTAGTATGGACAGAGAAGAGTCATGGCCCCCTTTTTTTTTTCTTATATTTATATAATTTCATATATATTTTTTAAAATTTAATATTTTAATATATATTATATATTTATATTCTAATAAACTTTTATATATTTATATTTATAAGTGGGGAATAGTTTTTATTTCACATTTATTTTTCAATTTTATCTTTTAAATAAAAAAATTATTTTATTAATATTATTTTTTAAGTGATTATTTATTTGATTATTTTTCAACTTAAGAATTATTAATGAAAATTAATTATAATAAAATAAAAATTATTTTATATTTAATTTAATAATTATAATGATTAAAATAATTATAATTTTATTATTTTTTATTACCATAAAAAAAAGTAAATACAATGTTGCTACTAATTTATATAAAAATTTTGGAATTACTTATTTGGTTCTTATTTTTGTTCAAAAATAATAAGTTGGTCCTCAAGTTTTTTTAGTCTCGATTTTGGAAAAAATTATGCAATTTTGTTATTTTTTCATTAAATTTTTTGAATCGGACCAATATTTTGTCATCAAAATTGAAATTGTGAATAAGGATGATTTTTTTTTATTGGTGTAATTGACATAATGCTAATATAAATTTTGGTGAAAATTGTTTGCTTCGCTTTAAATTGACATTATGCAATTTTGTTATTTTTTCATTAAATTTTTTGAATCGGACCAAAATTTTGTCATCAAAATTGAAATTGTGAATAAAGATAATTTGTTTTGTTGGTGTAATTGACATAATGCTAGTATAAATTTTGGTGAAAATTGTTTGCTTCGCTTTAAGAAATTTAATGAAAAATATCAAATTGCATCAATTTTTAAAAAATCAAAACCAATTTGAGACTAAAAAACATTAGACAGCCAACTTGATATTTTTAGACGACCAACTTGATATTTTTAGACGAAAAAATAGACTAAAAGAGTAATTCAACCAAAATTTGGACACCCCTAACATATTAACTGAAGATTCGCCACTGATTTGAGCTAAAATTTGTCAAAACAATATAAACAACTCAAATGTCATTCTAATATGCGTTTGTTACGTAAAAAAAATAACGCGAATGAGTTAGAAGAATTATATTTATCCATTTTTAAAGTTTAGGATCAAACTGTATCAAAATTTAATAATAGAACAAATTATAATTTCATGTCAAAATTTATGAACTAAAAACATATTCATCCTTTCATTCTTCTCTTTCATCTCATTTTTTCCAATTTTCCTTCTTTCCCTTTCTCACATTATTCACATTATTTATCATGTATTCACGCATTTATGATTTCTCTTTCCATATTTTACTTCTTCTAATTTGTCTCTTTCACATACTCTAAATTAAAAAAAAAAAAAATCTTCTAAAATTAGTAAACAATTTTCTCTTTCCATTCATCCAGCCATTACAAAGTAAAGTATCCTAATTTTATTTTTTGTTGTTTAATTTTTTAGACAATTTATAGACATATTTCGTTTCCTTCTATTTGGCATTCCTGTTTTTTCGTTTGTTCAACTTCATGTTTAGTTGTTGCATACGCATATTCTGACATAGTTTTGTTTTTATAAACTAACCAATTTTTTTTATTCATTTTTAACTTTTCAAAATGTTTTTTATTCACAAATTGTACAATTGCCATCCCGGTTAGATGACTTTGCAATTTTATCAAACACGGGTTTATGCACAATACTTTTTTATTAATTTTTTTTACACCTTAGGAAGTTTTCTCGAAATACATTTAAATTTAGTTATTTTTTTTTATTTTACACAAATATTTTATTGGTTTTAAAATTATTATTATTAGACATACCTCATTTTATATACTCATTCACTCCTTTAAAGGAGATCATTGTAATGATGAAAATAAAGCAATAATTGTGGATTTAATTTGATAAAATTTCACAAAGTTTTAATGTACTTTGCTATTTTTTTTTTATAAGTAAAGATAAATGTATATTAATATAATTGGGTATGAAAACAATTTACAAAACTTTTTATTCTTAACCAACAATCTATCTTGCTTGAAAAAAAATTAATTATCGAAACCACATTATCCCAAGCAATATCAATAATTACCAACACAATCTATAGTGATTTGAATATTAAAAGGACCACACAAAGAATATGTATGAAGATAATACGTAATGAAACCTAAGAGGATCAACCAAAGTTTTAGGTATTTGAAAGAAGTAGAAGAACTTTGTAATTACAAGAGCATAATTTGTTATAACTCTTTTTTAGAGTTAGGTTTTTGTTAAGTTGTCGTATTAGTGGTTGTAATCAATACGTGGGTAGTTAAAAATGAAAAAAAGAATGGCCAGAGAATCAATTATAGGATTTAACTTCTTAAGAACCGATTCTGAAATTCACTTCGCACGCGATTAATCATGTCGTTTACTTTCTTTTACTTTTACTTTTTATTAATAATATATTTTGTTTTTACTTTTTACTACTAATAATAGTAATAATAAATAAGAATAATATATTAATTTTTATTATAAGCACAAAATAATAATCTAATATTTTAAGTATTACAATTTTTTTTTCTATCGTATCAATAAATATATTTACAAAAATTTACAAATTTCACTTTAAAATCATTTAAATTTATCTATTCTCTCTCAAATCTACTGTCTCAAAGTAACACACCCTTGAATGTCTAGTATGTTGTGGAGGAAACCGCATCTTAGTATCAATTCAGAGATAGGTATTGAGTTTAGTGACATCGAAGAATTTGTGAAAAATTTGTTAAAAAACAATAATAATTAGTATCAGCAAACTCGGAAAGACGATGACTAGAAAATAATTGAAAAGCAGGGTGGGTACTTTTGGATTATTGAGTTTATTGTTCTATTGTGATTGAGAAATGAAGATGATACAAAATTAAAAGTGAAGAACCATTTTTTTGTTAGTTTTGTTTTAAGTTTGGTAGTTGTGGTTTATTTAATAATTTCATGACTTTTCATGTGTTAGGTTATTTTCTTGTTTTATTGGCTTCCTAAGCCATTACATTTGTTTTTCGCGATTTTATAATTCTTAGTAAATTCATAGTAAGAATTGAACACCATGCCATGTACCCATGGTTGAGAATTTTCTGACGGACAATATTACATATCAAAGTAAACACATGTATTATTTACAATGGGTCAAAATAACTGACCGTCATAGTAGACTACTCTATGAATAACATGATTAGGTTGTTAAATTTGATTACGCAAGGTAATGACAGATTACAAAGTGATTGGGTTAGGTAACAGTTAGATCCTGAAAAAGTAAAAGCTCATTAAGAATATTGATAAGTTAATTAAGTCTATGTTCGATAATACAATTTAGTCCGATATGTTTAAATCCGGCTCATCTTGGCTATTTAAAAATAGGTCAAGTTACCCACCACAAAAAAACGGAGCTAATTTGTCCCACCAAAAGGAAGGTAAAAAAAAACAAGTTAATTTGTTTAGGGATGACAATTCGGGTCGGTCTGGTCCGTTTAAGTTCGGCTCGCATAAGCAGATCGCGGATTGACCCGTCCCACTCACACAATTTATGTGGGTTCCAATCATTGGCCCGTCTCGCACATAACTTGGTCCGCAGGCCCGCAGACTGACCCATTTTTTTTTTAATTTTTATGATAAAACTTTCAATGTTTAAAAATTGAGAAATTTTAAGAAGTTCACAAAATTAAGTGAAGACTTTGGAAAGTTTGATGATAAATTGATAATTCAACATTTTCATCGTATTCATATTCATATTATGACATACACAATGTATTTTTTAAATTTTAGCATATTAAAAAATACATAATATTTGCCTTTTCCAGTTATAAAAGAATTTGGAACGTTAATGCAATAGTCCATAAAAAAAGTAACTAATATACACAAGTATAAGTTTTTTTTTTTTAATGCGGGCTTGCGGGCTGGTCCGCACAGCCTGTGGACATATGCGGGCGAGGCTGTCACAGGCTTGCGAGTTCAACTTCTATGCGAGTTGGCCCGCCGAGCCAGATCCTAACTGCCACCCCTAAATTTGTCCCACCAAAAGAAAGGTCAGTGAGCTGACCTATCAAATTTTTTTAAAATTTAATTTAATATTTTGAAAGTATATTGTAAATATTTTTTACCTTTGAATTAATTAATGAGTGTAAGTATTAATAATTTAAATTACAATTATTATATATTTGTATCATCAAATAATATAATAAAAAAATAACTTTTTAAATAATTTATTAACAAACATGTTCATATCCGTCAATTTGACGAGAAGAGCTAAAACATACTAACAGTTGAAAATTTCGATCCAATGCACTAAATTTTAGCGGATTACGTTAACTAAGATAAAATCTAACTTAAACATTAAAATATCTTATACACTACCCTCCAAGAAGATAAAGAGAAAACTGAGGTTACAAAGTAGTCCAAAAAGAAAAAAAAAAGCAACAAATGGGCCGAATCTGAAGCCGCCTAGCAGAACCAAGGATTATCAAATGGGGTATTTCTTCTTGTACCACCAATATTTTTTTCACACCTCCAAAAAAAATTTAAATCCCAAAAATACTTTTTGATCATTTAAGTAAAATCACGCGCATCACACATCCAAAATTATTTTCGGATGTTGACTTCCAGTGAAGAATACTTTTAGAAGTCAAAATATATAACTGAAAATCGACTTCCGAAAATTAAAATATATTACCGGAAATCGATTACCGAAATTCAAAATATATAATCGGAAGCTAAAATATATTACCAAAAATCAATTTCTAAAAGTCAAAATATATTATCAGAAGTCGACTTCTGAAAGTTAAAATATATTACCATAAATCAACTTCCTGAAATTAAAATATATTATCGGACGTCGACTTTCGGAAGTTAATATATATATATATATATATATATATATATATATATATATATATATATATAAATATTTATAAAATAAATAGTAAACAAAATAAAAGATTAAAATACAAACAAATTTTAAAAAAGTTAAAAACAAAAGTATAAAAGGAAGAAATAAAAAACAAATTAAAAAATAAAATAACAAAATAGAAAAATGGTAATGTATATATATACAAACGGTGTATTTCAATTTATTTTATTTGAAAATGTAATATTTTAAATATATATATATATATATATTATTTATTTCTAAAATATATATTAAAAAATTTAATGAAACATAAAATAATAAACTTAAAAAAATAAATAAAATTTTAACGAAATTAAACAATAAATAAAATTAAATAAAAACATAATAATTTTTCATTTTTCATTTTTTTTTATTTAAAGTTTAATAATATTTTTGTTTTATTTATTTTTATATTTATATTTATTTTTCAGTACATTAAATAAAAAATAAAATTATATATATATATATATATATAGATATTATTATTTTATTTTACTTTTTAAATATATATTAAGATATATGAAATCATAAAAAATAAATAAAATAAAAAATAATAAACTAAAAAAAGCATTTAAAATTTAGAAAACATAAACTTTAAATAAAATTAAAAATAGTTAAAATAGAATTAATAGTTTTTAGTATAAAGTTTAAGTATTTTTAATATGTATTTGAAAAATAAAATAATATATATAATTTGGTTATATAATGTATTAAAAAAATTAAAAATCAAAATTGTAAATTAAAAAAATATAAACGAAATATTATATATATATATATATATATATATATATATATATATATTCTGGAAGTAAGCTTCTAGTAATATATTTTGACTTTCAGAAGTCAACTTTCGATAATATATTTTGACTTTTAGGAGTTGACTTTCGATAATATATTTTAATTTTTATATGTTAACTTCCGATAATATATTTCGACTTTCAAAAGTTAACTTCTAGTAATATATTTTAACTTTTATAAGTTAATTTCTTATAATATATTTTGACTTTCACAAATTGGTAATATATTTTTACTTCTAAAAATCAATATTTAAAAGTAATTTTGGAGGTATGACTCTCGTGGTTTTACTTAAATGTGTAAAGGGTACTTTTGAGATTTAAACAAAGATGTGTAAAAGAAATTTTAGAAGTGTAAAAGACATTAGGCTGTGGAGATTTTTTAGCAGTATACATCAGTAAAAATATTTATTTTATCCCAATTGTAAGGACTTATCGGTCTTGCTTGTGTAGATCTCTAGGTTCCTTATTAAACAATTCCTTCTTATTGGTCAAATCATTCTTTACGACACCTTTAGGATTGTGACATCGTTCTTTCAATTTTTTTTTTCTTTCCCCAATAAGCTCTTCTCTTTTGCTTTTTGGTTTTTCTTTAAATTTTGAGACGTTGAATTTGTGATCTATTTCTTATCCCCAATCAGACTTTGTGTTTGTTTCTGATTGTTATTTAGCGTCCATTTTAATCATGTTATTCAACATTATTTCTTTTTTCTAGATTGTTCTCTGTTTGTTAAACTAAAATCTTAGTAAACTCATGAGGTTTTATATTGTGTTCTTCTATATTCACGTGCTTATTCATAAAATCTTGATTTAAGTGAGTTTGAGTGTTTTTGTTTTTTCATAAATATTAAACTACGGGAACATATAAGCAAAATAAAAGGACTGAAAAGAAAATAAAAATAAAGAATTTAGAGAGTTTAAAAAAAATTAGATGTGAAAGTGCAAAGAAAATTGAGAATATAAATTATTGAAAAGAGAGAAATGTTTTGAGCAATAATAATTTGTTTACAATATTACTTAACTTTCATTTCCATTTACTTTATTTATTTTGGTATATCTTCAATACAGTAATTTAAAAAAAGAAAAATTATTTTAAGAGATTGTTCCTTTGCACTCATTTGTTATATGGATAGATTTGGTGAAGTGAATTTATAAGTGTGGATAGTATTTATGCACACACGTAAATACACACAATTACTTCTAGCTTTTAGTTTAAAATTTTTTATTATTCGATAAAAGCAAATTGGATAATTCTAAGAAAATCAAATCAATTCCAAATACAACATTTCTAATTTAACCAAATCAATAGTTTAAGGCAATATCACAACAATTCAAATTCATCATCACACTAAATTTGTTATTTTAAAATAAATTAATCATTTTAAATAACTAACTTCCCTTATTTGGACAGATACTCTTAACTAAAAAAGTGCTCTACATAAACTTTACTTCACACGGGTTGCTCTACTTGCATACAAAAATCTTTAATTAGTGATTAAACACACTTTAACAACCCTAACCTAATAAAGATCCATCTTGAGCTCTAATGGCATATCTTCATTGGCTTGTAGGGGGCCACGGCGCCCCCAAAATTTTA